>Ga0067045_1027475_pt1 | contig 117543 bp, 79 predicted proteins | sample TerdegcTABiofilm_FD_59184 | JGI IMG/M metagenome (GOLD analysis project Ga0067045, IMG submission 59184) | Combined Assembly of (Gp0054472, Gp0054536) Wastewater bioreactor microbial communities from Singapore -Terephthalate degrading...
CGACGCGGCGGTTTGGCACCTCGATGTCGGCTCATCGCATCCTGGGGCTGGAGAAGGTCCCAAGGGTTTGGCTGTTCGCCAATTAAAGCGGTACGTGAGCTGGGTTTAGAACGTCGTGAGACAGTTCGGTCCCTATCTGTTGCGGGCGTAGGATACTTGAGGGAATCTGCTCTTAGTACGAGAGGACCGGAGTGGACGGACCTCTGGTGCACCAGTTGTCCTGCCAAGGGCACAGCTGGGTAGCCAAGTCCGGTGTGGATAAGCGCTGAAAGCATCTAAGCGCGAAACCCTTCCCAAGATGAGGTATCCCTCACCGAAAGGTGACTAAAGGCTCCTTCGAGACGAGAAGGTTGATAGGCTGCAGGTGTAAGCTCCGTAAGGGGTTGAGCCGAGCAGTACTAATCAGCCGTGAGTCTTGATCTACATTTTATTTCACAACACGGCAACCCCCCTGTATACCCCACTACAATGATCAGAAAAACTTTATAAGTCTGGTGACTTTGGCAATGGGGAAACACCTCTTCCCATTCCGAACAGAGTAGTTAAGCCCATTAGCGCCAATGGTACTTCCCCGTTTCCGGGGTGGTAGAGTAGGTCGTCACCAGGCTTTTCTATTTTTATTATTCACCCCTCATCCCCTCTTCAAAATTTCACCGAAAATAAAATCTTACATTTGAATAAAAAAATCGTCTTCCTCCTTCAAATAGCCCTGAATTGAAAAATCATCATCCAGGTATTGACTGATTTTCTTCCTTTACAATTTGAATTTTTGATAGGATAACAAGATTGTTCTGATAGGTATCGAGTATCGACCGTCCTTTACCAAATTTTTTTTACAATGAAAATTCACTCGACCTTGCTTTGGTAAAAAATAGCACGATGAATATTATAGACCATCAGATGCAGTATTTTCTACATGAAGTGCCAATTATGTAATAAGGTTAGGAGCGGAGAAGAGTTGGGGAAATAAAATCTTACATCTGGGAAAGATAAAAAAATCATTCTTTCTTTACATTTCTCTGAATTGAAAAGAAGTATTCTTTTATATCAAGATCATCTGCTGGTTCAGAAGTATCACGTCCGTTCCCGCCGAAACAAATAAGTCATCCGCTTTAATTTTTCTTTAATATCCGAAGAAATTGGAAAGCTGCCTAAACGCCATTTCCAGTTTCCCTCTAACGTGGCAGGGGTGTTCATACGGTGTTTTGAATCTAAGCCCAATACATCCTGCAATGGAAAAATAACGGTGTTTGCCACCGACATCATGGCCAATCGAATAAATTCCCAATGAATTTCCTCTTCCCTTACCTCACGACCTAAATAGTCAAAAATTCTTTGTTTATCTGCAGGAGAAGTTTCTTCCCGAAACCAACCGCGTACGGTATTATTATCATGGGTGCCGGTGTACACTACACATTCTGGAATATGATTATGAGGGGCATACGCATTATACGGCAAACTCTCATCAAAAGCGAAAACTAAAATCCGCATCCCTGGCAGATTAAATTTTTTCATCAAATCCCTTACATCATCTGTTATGACTCCCAGATCTTCTGCTAAAATAGGAAGATGGGGGAAAACTTTTTTAAAGCGAAGAAAAATATCCTCACCCGGAACTGGAACCCAACGACCATTAATGGCCGTGTCTTCGCTGGCTGGAACTTCCCAATAAGCTAAAAATCCGCGAAAGTGATCAATACGAATAATGTCATATAACTTTAAAGTCTGTTTTATTCTCTGAATCCACCATTCATATTTATTGAGTTTCATTTTGTCCCAACGATATACTGGATTTCCCCATAATTGACCTGTGCTGCTGAAATAATCAGGCGGTACGCCTGCTACGAACTCTGGTCTCTTACTTTTGGTAAGCTTAAATAAATGAGGATTCGTCCACACTTCCGCACTGTCATAATTCACGTAGTATGGAATATCACCAATAATTTGAATACCACGTTCATTGCAATAGCGACGAAGATTGCCCCATTGCCTGAAGAAAATGAACTGTAAAAATTTTTGATATTCAATCTGATCTGCCAACTTCTTTTGGAATTCACGCAATGCGACGCTCTGCCTGTTCTTGATTTCAGCAGGCCATGATCCCCAATCTTTATCCTGAAAATATGTTTTAAAAGCCATAAAGGAAACAAAGTCTGTTAACCAGTCCGAATTATCTGAACAAAACTGCTGATACTCACCTTCGAATTTGGAAATATTATTCTTAAATTCTGCAAAAGCTGTGTGATATAACTTTTCTTTATGTTTTATGACTGCCGGATAATCTACAGAATCCTTCGGCAATCGTGGAAAATCTTGCAACTCCTGCTGAGGCAGCAATCCCATTTCATTGAGTAACTGCGGACTGATTAATAAGGTATTCCCTGCAAAGGCCGAATAACTGGCATATGGCGAATTCCCACTGATTAAAGAAGTCGGATTGAGCGGTAATACTTGCCAATAGGTCTGTTTGGTCTCAGAAAGAAAATCGGCAAAGCGATACGCTTCAGGTCCTAAATCGCCAATCCCAAAATGCGAGGGTAATGACGTAATGTGCATCAATATGCCACTGCATCTTTTTTCCATTTCTTCCTCCATGTAAAATGTGCAAATATAATATGACTTCCTTCCGATATCGTAATTCTTTTAATTTATAGTGAACAAGTCATTTATCTGTAATTGAATAAAATTTATTTATATGAAAAATCCCTGTAAATTTTGTGAAAATAAGTCGCAATCTGAATATGCACCAAAGAAATAAATCTTTTTTGGATTGAGTTCATTTCATTGTTTTACAATATATAGTTTTGGTTGAAAGAAAAGATTAATAGTGGTTACTAATGTTTCACCTGTACTAAACTCTGGTACCATCAATCAATAAAAGGTGTATCAACTTATTATAGGGAATATAAGTAACTTCGTTCTTTTGGCGATCCTTTTTCTACTAAGGTTGAGATTTTAAGAAATAAGGTTGTCTTAAGAATTAAAGAACCTTATTCTTTTACTGCAACCTTAATAGAAAAAACACCAATCCCGGCAACCTTATTTTTTCCCTTCCCAACGTTAGTATTAAAAACATAACCCAATAATATTAACATGATGGCCTTCTTGTAGGCTTATAAAAAAGGGACGACAGATTGATGTCTATAAAATTCACCTTTTTTATGTTTTAAAACAAATATCCTACCTGGTATATCAACCGGTGAAAATTCATCTAAAAAAACTTGTTTTAAAGTTACTTCTTTAGTAAGAATTATATATTTTGGGCAGCAGTGAGTTTATTTATATTCTGATAAAATCTTAGTGATTTGGATAGAATGATGTTAATTTTCATTTTGGAAAACGAAAGATCATGAGACGATGAAACGAATTATACCCACTGCAGTGAAAATACTATTTTTACTGATCCTATGCTTTAACATATTTATCATTTCATGTAAGACTGAGCAAAAGAGTGAGCACCTTGAACTCATTCAACCACTCTTACTTACGGCGGGTGTCAGTGACACCATAGTAATTAGTGATCTTTTTTTCAGTCAAAACTATTTCCTGAACTTCGAATCCCATCCTGATATTACGGTGCAGTATGAACCACTATCGCGGCAATTAGTCCTTACTCCGGATCCAGCTTCCGAAGGCTTAACGCTACTCAAATTTCTTTTTCATCAGAAGAACTATGCTATTCCGGTGCAGATAAATCGATTGCTGGAACATACTTTTCGGTTCAGACCATCCCGGCCAGGCAAAACGATAAGTGTATTTGGATCATTCAATAGCTGGAACAGGGAAAATCAACTGCTCAATGATCCTGATGGAGATGGAATTTGTGAAACCACTGTTCACCTGGAAGCCGGTCGTTATGAGTATAAATTTTATCTGGATGGCGAGGAAATACTGGATATGTCCAATCCTGACAAAGTGAGTAATCCCTTTGGTTCGTTCAATTCTGTTCTTACGATTCCTCCTCGCTATCAGGATAAATTGTATCTCCATTTGCTTGGTTTTCGCTCCACAGGTGATACCTTAACCCTGTCCTTTCTTTATCAGAGAACACCTCAACAAACCGAAGTAAAAAAGGATGAGATAGTAGCCTTATTGGATAACTCTTTACTTTCTCCGGACTACTTTCGTTTAATGGGAAATAAAATAGAGTGTCATTTGCCCCCATCTCTTCTGGGGGAAAATAATGTTTTTCGGATGGCGATTGCTCAGGGGGGATTATTTACCGCTTTTCAAACTATTCGTCTAGTTAACGGAAAACCGCAGGGTGTGAATAAAAATTCTTTTGCCTGGCCAGCCGCCATTCTCTATGCAATCATGATTGACCGATTTAAGGATGGTGATCCCGGGAATACCCGGCGGGTTCAGCACCCGGAATTAGATCCCAGAGCAAATTTTTTCGGGGGAGATATTCAGGGAATAATTCAGAAATTGGAAGAAGGATATTTTCAAGATCTGGGCGTGAATGTGCTGTGGTTATCACCGGTGAATCAAAATACCTGGGGTGCTTTCCGTGAATATCCGCCTCCGCATCGTTATTTTACCGGGTATCACGGCTACTGGCCAATCCACCATCAACAGGTGGATAAAAGATTCGGCGACCTGGAATTATTTAAAAAAATGGTGGCTAAAGCACATGCCCAGAAAATAAAAGTGATTCTGGATTTTGTAGCTAACCATGTGCATCAGGAACATCCTTTTTATCAACATCATCCGGAGTGGTTTGGCAGCTATGAATTGCCTGATGGTCGAAAGAATATTCGCTTGTGGGATGAGTATCGCTTAACCACCTGGTTCGATACCTTTCTGCCTTCTTTTGATTATGAAGGATCACAGGAAGCATTGGACGTGATGACGGACAATGCGCTGTGGTGGGTTAAACAGACCGGGATTGATGGGTTCCGGCAGGACGCGGTAAAACATGTCCCCAATAAATTTTGGCGAACTTTAACGTATAAATTAAAAGATCAAATCGAGAGCAAAGAAGACCGGCAGCTTTTTCAGATTGGAGAAACTTTTGGCAGTTACCATTTGATTAAATCTTATGTCAACAATGGACAATTGAATTCTCAGTTTAATTTTAATCTGTATGATGCGGCCATCTATGTGTTTTTGACTCCTGAGGCCTCTTTTCAGATTCTGGATGGTCAGATGAATAAAACATTTTCGATGTATGGAGTGAACCACGTCATGGGAAACCTGATGGATAGTCATGACAAGGTGCGGTATATTGCTTACGCTGATGGGGATATTTCACTGAGCACACCGGATGCTGCAGAAGTAGGCTGGAGTCATCCCCCGCAAGTAGACGATCCGATGAGTTATCAAAAAACTCGACTATATCAAGCTTACCTTTTATCTATTCCGGGAATACCGGTGATTTATTATGGTGATGAAATTGGTTTGAGCGGCGCCGCCGATCCGGATAACCGTCGCCCGATGAAATTTGGAGAAGAGCTAACTGCCGATGAGAAACATATGCAGCAGGAAGTGAAGAAACTGATTCATCTGCGCCGCGACCACTCGGCCTTACTTTATGGCGATTTTTTGACTCTACGGGCGGATGAGAAGATCTATGCTTATCTTCGTTCCGATGCCTATGAGCGAGTGCTGATTGTTTTAAACAAATCAACTGAACCCATTCAATTACATCTAAAAATTCCCTCTTTCTATGCTGTAAAGAAAGCCGTTAATCTAAGGGATAACACCATAATTGATCTGAAGGAAGACATGTTATCACTGGATATAGCACCCATTGACTGGAGATATTTTCAATTATTGCCTTAAAATATTTTCTTATTTATTTTAAGTTAAAATAAATAGCTGTTATGTTTATCAACGACATGTAAAATAGAGGTATGTATATGGCATCGGTGGAATTAAAGAATGTAAACAAAGTATATGACGGCAAGGTTACCGCCATTCAGAATGCTACCCTCTATATTCAGGATAAAGAATTTGTGGTCTTAGTCGGGCCTTCGGGCTGTGGAAAATCAACCTTATTGCGGATGATCGCGGGATTGGAAGAGATTACTTCCGGTGAAATTTATATCGATAATAAGCTGGTGAATAATGTGGCGCCTAAAGATCGTGATATCGCCATGGTATTTCAGAACTATGCTCTCTATCCACACATGACGGTTTTTGATAATATGGCTTTTGGGTTAAAGCTAAGAAAATTTCCGAAAGCTGAAATTAAAGAACGGGTGCAAGAAGCCGCTCGTATTTTAGCCATTGAAAATTTTTTAGAGCGTAAACCGAAAGCGCTTTCTGGTGGTCAACGGCAGCGAGTCGCCCTGGGCCGTGCTATCGTCCGAAAACCTAAAGTTTTCCTTTTTGATGAACCACTCTCCAACCTCGATGCAAAATTACGGGTTCAGATGCGGATTGAAATCAATCGCCTGCACCACAAATTACAAACCACCATGATTTATGTCACTCACGATCAGGTGGAAGCCATGACCATGGGAGATAAAATTGTGGTGCTCAAAGATGGTGTTATTCAGCAGGTGGATTCCCCTCTGAATCTGTATAATCAACCGGTGAATAAATTTGTGGCAGGATTTATTGGAAGCCCGGCCATGAATTTTGTGGATGGAATATTGCAGGCCAATGGAAATCTGCGATTTGAATCGAATTTATTCACTATTGAACTCCCATCAGCGATAAGTAATAAATTAAAAAATATGAAAGAGAAACGAGAAGTTATTTTGGGCGTGCGACCCGAACATCTATATGATATATCTATTGCCACAGAAAAAAATATAAGTTCACCTCAAAAAATTCAAGTCGATGTGGTGGAACCCATCGGTAATGAAATTTTTGTTTACTTCAGTGAGGGAGATAAAAGTTACTGCATGCGAATGGCGCCCGAAAAACTGCATCAACCCGGTGAAAAAATAGAAATCGCTCTGGATTTGAACAGAATCTTCTTTTTCGACAAAGAAACCGAGGAACGATTAATCTAATCTCAATTACCCGCTACTGCCGATATTTATCAGTAGGATTTTCATCGATGCTATAGCGCGAAAATTTATTCTGTTTTTACCTTTCGAAATCCTTTAAATTGCTCATTCACATAAGCGTTGGCACATATGATTAAATATCTCAACGTTGTTTTATTGCTATGTGGGTTGATAACGGGATACCCACAGGAAATTTCTCTGACCGCAGTACCCGAATGGTCAAAGCAGGCTGTCTGGTATCAAATTTTTCCGGAACGATTTTGGAATGGTGATGGGGGGAATGATCCGACCCCCAAAAAAGTTCAAACCGCCTGGCCATTCCTGCGAACCCCCGGATGGCAAATCCTTCCCTGGACATCTGATTGGTATAAATTGCAGAGCTGGGAACTGAGCACTGGTCAGGGTTTTTATATGAATGCCGGTGCCCGCCGCTATGGAGGCGATCTGCAAGGAGTGATTGACCGTCTTCCCTATCTACAGGAATTAGGCATCACAGCCATTTATTTTAATCCGCTTTTTGAATCACCTTCCCACCATAAATATGATGCCAGTATGTATCGTCATATTGATAAAAATTTTGGTCCACATCCTTCCGTCGATGAACAGATTTGGCAAAAAGAAAATCCAGCCGATCCGACTACCTGGAAATGGACTACCGCCGATAGTCTGTTTTTACGGTTCATTCAGATCTGTCATCAAAATGGAATAAAAGTGATTATCGATGGGGTATTTAATCATGTTGGAATTACCTTCTGGGCTTTTCAGGATGTGATTAACTATCAGCAGAATTCTAGGTTCAGAGAATGGTTTATCATTCACAGATGGGATGATCCCTCTACCAGTGAAAATGAGTTTTCCTATCAGGGATGGAATGGGGTGCGAGACTTACCTGAAATTCAGGAAGACGAAAATGGATTAATAGAGGGCTTTGCTGATCATATCCATGCGGTTGTGAAAAGGTGGATGGATCCCAATGCCGATGGCAATCCGGAAGATGGTATTGATGGGTGGCGATTGGATGTGGCGGAAAAAGTTCATCCAAATTTCTGGCGAAAGTTTCGGAAATGGGTCAAGGAGATAAATCCGGATGCCTATCTGGTCGGAGAGATCTGGTGGGAGGACTGGCCGAAAAATAAAATGTATAATGCTGCACCCTGGCTGCAGGGAGATATGTTTGATGGGGTGATGAATTATCGGTGGGGTCGAGCCGTACTGCAGTTTATTGCGAATGAAAAGCAAAAAATTTCCGTGTCAGCGTTTATCGATAGTTTACGGCAAATCTATTCAGACTATCCGCCAGCCACTATTCTGGCATCACAGAATTTACTGGGAAGTCATGATATGGAGCGCCTGGCCTCGCAAATGGTAAATCCGGACCGCTGGATTGATCATGGCGGAAATCCTGCCCAGAATCCCGCCTTTAATGTTCGTAAACCAACTTCCGATGAGCAGTTAAAACAAAAATTAGCGGTCGCTTTGCAGATGACTCTGCCCGGTGCGCCAATGATTTATTATGGAGATGAAGCTGGTATGTGGGGTGGTGATGATCCGGATTGCCGCAAACCGATGATCTGGCCAGATCTGCAGTACGAACCTGAAGTGTCTCATCCTTTTCATCAATCTCGTGCGGTGGATAATGTAGAGTTTGACAAAGAATTATTCATGTGGTATCGTAAATTCATTTGGTTGCGGCGAAATCATTTCTCTTTAAGTATGGGTGCGATAGAGTTTATCGAAGTTCCTGATCATCCTCAGCTCTTCGGATTTAAAAGAGAATTCGCAGGGGAAGAACTTTTAGTGATTGGTAATCCATTTCCAGTTCCAGCAGTTGTGTCCCTGAAACATTTACCGGTGAGGACGAATGAATTTGAAGATCTGGTCAGTGAAAAAAGATTTTCAAGAACTGAGGTGAGAAATCTAGATCCATGGCAAATTTTAATTTTACGATCGTATTAATTTCATTAATTTTTGAACCAAAATTGTTTTTCGGATAGCGATGAATATTTTAGGAATATCTGCTTTTTATCATGACAGTGCGGCGGCTTTGGTGCGCGACGGGGAAATAATCGCCGCTGCCCAGGAGGAACGCTTCTCGCGGGTGAAGCACGATTATCGTTTTCCGATTCATGCGATCCAGTATTGTCTGAAAGAAAGTAAAATAGAACCTTCCCAATTGGATTATGTCGTTTTTTATGATAAACCTTTCCTCAAATTCGAGCGCATCTTGGAATCCTACCTGCACCATGCTCCCAGAGGGATTCGGTCTTTTATCAAGGCTGTTCCGTTATGGATCAAGAAAAAAATCTGGATGAAATCACTGATTCAGGAAGAAATCGGTGGTTATGAAGGGCCGATTCTTTTTCCGGAGCATCATCTTTCCCATGCCGCCTCGGCTTTCTATCCTTCACCGTTTGAATCCGCTGCTATTTTGACCAGCGATGGTGTTGGCGAATGGGCTACCACCAGTCTGGGTTTTGGGAAGGCGAATCAAATTACTTTGCTAAAAGAAATTCGTTTTCCCCATTCCCTGGGAATGCTGTACTCGGCTTTTACCTACTATACGGGCTTTAAGGTGAATTCAGGCGAGTATAAGCTGATGGGCTTGGCGCCTTATGGTGAGCCCAGGTATGTGCAAAAAATTCTGGATGAATTAATTGATCTAAAGGAAGACGGTTCTTTTCAGCTGAATATGAAGTATTTTGATTACAGTGTGGGACTTACCATGACTAATGGGAAGTTCAATGAATTGTTTGGAGGAGCCCCGCGCAAACCCGAATCGAAACTCACTCAGCGCGAGATGGATTTGGCCCGCTCGGTTCAGGAAGTTACCGAATTGGCGATGGAGAGAATGGCACGATATGTTCAGAAATTGACCGGGGCAGAATATTTATGTCTGGCCGGAGGAGTGGCGCTGAACTGTGTAGCAAATGGAAAGATTCTCAGAAAGGGTCTTTTTAAAGATATTTGGATCCAACCTGCTGCTGGAGATGCTGGCGGAGCAATTGGAGCTGCTTTGAGCATCTGGTATGATTACCTGAATCATTCCCGTCAGGCTGATCTAAAGACTGACCTGCAGCGTGGTTCATTTTTAGGACCGCTGTATTCTGATGACGAAATAGCCGATTTTCTGAAAATGCAGCGCATTCCCTTCGAACAATATGAAGAAGACGAATTACTCACTCGCACGGCTCAATTTTTGGCTGAAGAACGTGTGGTGGGTTGGTTTCAGGGCCGCATGGAATTTGGACCCCGGGCCCTGGGTGCCCGCAGTATCCTTGCGGATGCCCGATCTCCGCATATGCAAAAAAAGTTGAATCTGAAAATTAAATTTCGGGAATCATTCCGACCTTTTGCTCCTTCCATTCTGGCTGAAGAAGTGTCAAATTATTTTGAGATAGACCGACCCAGTCCCTATATGCTATTGGTGGTTGAAGTGAAAAAAGAATTGCAAAAATCCATGAGCGAGGAAGAACAGGCGCTGTTCGGAATCGATAAGCTCAACGTGGTGCGCTCCACAATTCCAGCCGTCACCCATGTCGATTATTCCGCCCGTTTACAAACCGTGCATAAGGAAACTCATCCCCGCTTCTGGAGACTACTTAAAAAATTTTATGAACTCACAGGCTGTCCTCTGCTGGTAAACACCTCTTTTAATGTGCGCGGTGAACCCATTGTGTGTACACCCCTGGATGCTTATCGTTGTTTTATGCGGACTGAAATGGATTATCTGGTGATGGGCAATTTTATTTTAGACAAACGATCTCAACCGGAGTTCAAAGATACCTCCGATTGGAAAAAACAATTTGTACTGGATTAGTATGTAAAATGGATACACGTAAATTCAATCAAAAAAAAGAATGGCGAAAATTTGGCTTCGGATTAACCATCATCATCTGCCTGCTGATTCTGGTGAATTTCTTTTTCCAGCGAAAATGGTCTCAACCGTTACTGCTCATCGACATTTTCATCCTGCTATTCACCATCTTTCTCCCCATCGCAATAAAACCCCTGTTTATTTTGTTCTCCTATGTGGGTTTGTTTATTGGTTGGGTGATGACTCGTGTGATTATCACCATCCTTTTCTACTTCGTAGTGACACCAATAAGTTTAATTGCTAAATTAGTTGGGAAAAATTTTTTAGATACCCGATTTAAAACGAATAGTTCATCCTATTGGAAAGATATTTCTTCTTCACGAATGAATAAGTCCAATTATGAAAAGCAGTTTTGAAAATCAGATTTTAGAGGAATTTTGATCATGGGAAAATTTGCGATAGTGAGAGAATTCTGGGAATTTATGAAAGTGCGGAAAAAATGGTGGCTGGCTCCGATTATTATCATCCTTCTGCTGTTGGGAATGCTTATCGTGTTCACCGAAGGCTCGGCTCTGGCACCTTTTATTTATACTTTGTTTTAAACCAACATGCATAAAGTAAATAGAGAAGTCAGTCCTGTTGAAGGCTGCTTCTCCTTCATTATAAAAAAACCAACAACAATGAAAATCCTGCAGAAAAAATTATTCTTTGCTTTATTGACCATTTTATTGCCATTTATTTTTCTCGTCGGTTTAGAATTGATTTTACGATGGCTCACCCCTTCTTTAAAAAATCCAATTGTGCAGGAAGTCACCTACGATCAGGTGCAATGGTATCAGGTCAATCGCGGTTATTTACAGAAATTTTTTCCGGTTAAATCCCGGTTAATTCCGGAATTTAAGCCTGCCATTTTTCGAAAAGAAAAGCATCCCAATTCTTACCGTGTCGTTTGTCTGGGTGGGTCAAGCATGTTTGGTACTCCCTATCAGATGACCTGCACCATCTCTGGTATTCTGCGTCGTCAGCTGCGACACTTGTATCCCCAGCGTGATATTGAGGTGATAAATTTTGGGGCCAGCGCCATCAATAGTCAGGTGATCAAACAGTTTGTGCCAGAAATACTCCAATTCCAACCCGACCTGGTGCTCATTTATATGGGACACAATGAATTCTATGGTCCAGATGGAGTCGGAGCCACCTGGTTGGAGAAAAAATTTCCACTGTTTCTTTCTCTCAAGTACCACATGCGGGAGTTTCGATTATATCAAATCTTAAGAAATTGGTTATCAGGTCTGGGAGCAGAGAAACAATCGACGGGAGAGAAAAATCTCATGCTGGAAGTCTCCCGCGGGAGTTTGATTGAGCTGGACTCCGATGACTCCCGCCGAATTTTTCGGCAATTTAAAAAAAATCTTTCTGATATCGCCGATGTTTTTATCACCCACGGGATTCCACTGATAATTAGTGAAGTAGCTTCCAATCTGTTATTCCCGCCCTTTGCCTACCCGGAATATATTGAGAATCAACCGATTAAAGAGAAAATTGGATTGGTGGAAAAGAAATTTCAACAGAATCAATATGCTTTAGCCCTCGAAGACTTATGGCCGCTCTTTCAAAAGGATAGTAGCAATGCTATCGTCCATTTCTGGTTGGGGAAATGTTTTTTGAGTCTGGGAGAGTTGGAGAAAGCGCGTTTTCATTTAGGTAAAGCGCGGGACTATGACTTGTTAAAATTCCGGGCCCCGGCTCAAATAAACCAGATTATCGCAGAAGTGTGCCAGGGAAAAAATATTCCTTTGGTGCCTGCTGAAAAATATATTTCGGAATTGAATTCAACCGGAATTTCAGGCAATGAATTGTTCTGGGAACATCTGCATTTTCGCGATAATGGATATTATGCTCTGGCGGACTTTTTTTTGCAGGAAATTCTGGAGCGTGAACTCCTATCGGCAGCGTATGATGAACAGTTATTTCAGCGTCGTTTGCCGATGGATTATGATCAGCTGGGAATTTGCTGGCTGGATTTAGCATTCGCTGATCTGTCGATGATGAATCTTACCAGCAAATGGCCTTTTTCAAATTTCCGAATTACTCCCCGGTTTTTACTCAGTGCTGATGATGACCTGCAGCGAGTCGTGCAGGAAGTCTATCAAAAAAGGTTGGTCTGGGATGAAGCCTGCTATCGTACCGCCGCTCTATTTGAGAGAAAAGGAGACTTTACGGCGGCTCGTACCACCTATGTAGCTTTACTTGAGGAATACCCGCTGAATTTTTTTGCTCATTATCAGTTAGCCAGAATGCTAAAAGACAGCGGAAAATTGGAAGAAGCTGTTTCTCATTATCAGCAGTCGATCCAATCCAATCCGCGTTATCCGTTCCCTCGGTTGGAATTGGGATTGTTGCAGATAAATGCTGGTGATTTCGATCAGGCCATTCAAAATTTAGAAATTGCCCTTTCCCTGCAGAGTAGTATCAAAAATAAAGCTGTGGAAGCCAGTATTTATTACGGACTGGCGGCCGCGTATGCCAATAAAAATGAAATTGAGAAAGCCTTAAGTTTGATTAAAAAAGCGATTGATCTTTTGCCTTCCTATACGGCTGCTCAGGAATTACAGCGGAAATTATTACAGACACGCGCTATTGGAGATAAGCGGTAATTTTTTTAAGAGAGAAAAGCTCATGAATAAAATTCTTTTTTCACTTTTTTCCATTTTGATTCTGTTGACCTTGCAATGCAATCGAGAATGTGCAACCGAAAAGATCGTCGCTCGAGTTGGAAAAGAAAAAATTTCTTTTTCAGAAGTAGAGAAAAGCTTTCTCCTGAATCCGAAGTATGCGGTCCGTACGCCGTTGCGACTGGCGCGACAGAGTCAATTGCAATTTATGGTCGATGAGATCATGTATTATCTGGCTGCCGAACAGTCGGGATTGTCTGATGATCCGCTGGTGCAAAAACGTGTGCGATATATAAAAGAACAGGAATTGATTAAGGCTTATATTCAAAAAAAATTCTTAGAGCAGGTGGAGCTGGCACCAGAAGAACTTCACCAGGCCTTATCCAGATTAGACCGTAAAGTGAGGGTTAGACATCTTTTTGTTCCTGATCTGGAGCAGGCCAAGTTCTTAGAGAGTCGTTTGCAGGCCGGGGAAAGTTTTGAAAAACTGGCCAGAGAAGTATTTTCCGATTCACGGTTGCAAGCGAGTGGGGGAGACCTGGGATATTTGCAATTTGGGGATCTGGATCCGGCTTTAGAAGAGAAAGTTTTTTCCATGAAAATCGGAGAACGATCAGAACCAGTAAAATCCGTTTATGGATATCATATTTTAGAAGTAACAGATATTCAGCAAAACGAGCAATTTTTCGAGTTGGGAACTCCCACTAAATTGCAGCTCATATCTGAAGTATTAAAAGCCCGACAGGTTGATCAGGCGGTACGCGATCACCTGAAAACTATAGCTAAAGATCAAAAAATTCAGGTCAATAATCGGGTGTTAGACCGACTGGTAGAAGTTACCCAGAAGGTTATGGGGGATCGCTATGATGAGCCGACTATTTTTACGCCGCCTATATTTTCCAGTGATTTACGGCAAATTGAAAACGAACTCGAGCCGATCTTGGATGAAGAGTTAGTCAGATTCGGTGAGAAGGTGATGTCAGTGAAAGATTTTATCGAGCGCTTGCAGGAGATGCCGCCTTTGCATCGCCCGTATCTCCGCACCCGTAATCGAATGGCGCAGTCCATCATCGATATGATCCGGAATGATTTGATATTGAAAGAAGCATATAACAGAGGTTTGGACAGAGATAAAAATCTCAAGTATACCACCCACAAATTAATTCAGGAATTCTTATCGGAGGAGTTTCAGAAACGGTACTATTCTGAGGTTTTTAGGAATGAAAATCCAGCGTTATGGGAGAAATATAATGCTGCTTTAACGGCGGTAAAAACCACACATAAAATTCGCCTTTATCCCGATAATCTTTTTAGCGATGTAAGCAATCCTGACAGTATATTGGCTCCCGAACCGCTTCCGCTTTTTATTAAAAGTCGATATCAGTGGTAAGGATTCAGATCGTTATTTCCCGATCCATCTGAATAGTTTAAAGCGAGAAGACAAAGCCTAATTTAATGGGGTAGGTAACGGTGTTCTGATCCTTGGTCAATCCCAGATTATATTCGGCCTGGATGAAAGGTTGTAGATTTTTCTTCAATTGCAGAAGAAGGCCGGCTCCGGCATTTAGCACAGCGGCGTCGAATGTACTGCCCGGAATTTCATCATAAAAGGCAACGGTCGTCGCATTGAGCGGATCAGAAAAGGGTTCATCATAGTAATTGATTCTCACCGGATCCTGGTTGGTATGTAGATAACCACCCCCTGCCACCAGGTAAGGTCGAATGGTTCTTAACGGGAAGTAGATAAGGGCATTCATTTTTAACTCGTAGTTATTTACCGAGCCTTCGTAAATATCCAGTCCCTGTTTATTGAATGGTAAACCAAGAACACCAGGATTTTGAAAGGCGGTGGCGATATCCTGCTGGAGTTGATTTTTATTAAATTCAAAATGATTGTAAGCAAAGTTTGCTGATAGGGTGAGGAAGCTGGTGAGGTGATAATTCATACCGGCGCCGATATTGAAGCCATTTTTCCAATAATTCTGAAAGTTTTTCTCATCGGAAGTGAGTCCTAAAATATTGGTGGCGAAATCGGTACCGGTGAAATAATTTAATTGCGGGAATGAGAGAGATTTTCCAACTACTGATTTTACCGGCATGGTGGCGCCCCCGTTGATGAAAATGTCAATTTTTTCCGATAGCTGCGAGAAAGCAAACTGTAATGCCATAAGATTGATAACAAAACCTGCTAACATCCGATTCATGATTTGCTCCTTATTGAAAAGAGATCATTTTAATTGAAACAAATATATATGAGACAATCGGAGATTGCAAAAAGAATAAAATATTCATGATGATTATCGTTGACGTAAAGTTGGAGGATCAGTACATATAATCAAGATTAAGATATACAAAACAATCCACAGAGCGGGAATTATGTGTAATCACTGATGATCATTTTCATAAATTTTAATTCAGTAGAAGTGCTATATTTTTCCTCAAAAACATGTTTCTTAAATAACGCTTGATTGATTTAAAAAAATAATTAAATTAGTCACTAATTACATAGTGGCGTGTGAAATAAATGTAGTGTGGAGCTGGGATTTTTGGTTGTAAAATATTAAATTCAATCCATCCGCCGGAGGAATTTATGCGCTTCTCAAAGATGTTGGGTGTCTCACTTCTTATTCTCATATCTACCTATTTTTTATTTGCAGGAACAACCGGTAAGATTGCTGGATTGGTGAAGGATAAAAATACCGGTGAGCCCCTGATCGGGGTGAATATTGTCGTTGAAGGAACGACTTTTGGCGCCAGCACCGATATCGATGGAACCTTTATCATTTTGAATGTTCCACCCGGAAATTATACCCTGGTCGCTCAGTACATTGGATATTCCGAAGTTCGAATGGAAAATGTGGATGTTGATATCGATCGCACCCGCGAAGTGCAATTCACCATGCAAGAAACTAGCCTGGAATTAGGTGAAACAGTTACCGTGGTGGCAGAGCGGGATCTGGTAGTCAAAGACCTCACTGCCTCCACCGCCAAAGTGGATGCCGCACAGATTAAAGCCTTGCCGGTCACCGAAATCACCGAGGTGCTGAGATTACAGGCGGGCTACCTGGACGGCCACGTTCGAGGAGGACGAAAAGGAGAAGTCGCCTACTGGATCGATGGCATTCCAGTGACCGATTCTTATGATGGTGGCCAGGTGGTGGAAGTGAATAAAGATATGGTCGAAGAAATGCAGTTTATCAGCGGCGCTTTCAATGCGGAGTATGGACAGGCCATGTCAGGAATCGTTAATATCACCACTAAAGAACCGCGGGAAAAATTTGGCGGGAATGTGACGGTTTACTTCGGTGATTACTACAGCACGCATTCCTTCGACCGTGACCAATACTATAAAGATTTGCAGGAAGGCAAACGCTCCCCCCTGTTGCGTGATGACGAAATTTTCATGAATTTGAATAATTTCAATCCATATAATATCCGCAATTATGAAGGCAGTTTCTTTGGCACGGTCGTGCCCAATAAACTCTCTTACTTTTTCAATGCCCGCTATATCTATTTCAGCGGCTGGCAATATGGACAACGAGTGTATAATCCACAGAACATCGCTTATGTGGACAGCGCCGGAAATTTTGTTCAATTTCGTGATCCGGATGGGAAGGGTGATGGAAAGTATGTTCCGATGAATTGGAATCGGAAAATCTATTTACAGGGTAAAGTCACTTATTATATTTCACCGCTGGCTAAAATAAATTACAATTTCATACGTGATGATGTGGATTTCGAAGAATATTCGCGCGATTATCAGCTCAACCCGGATGGAAATCCTCTCCGCAACCGGCGGGGATACACTCATCTGCTGAAGTTAACTCATACCCTTAGCAACTCCACTTATTATGATTTTGGAATCTCTTATTTTGATAAAATATATAAGCAATCGGTATACGAAAATTTTAATGACCCGCGATATGTTCATCCGTTGGTCAATGATAATGTGCAGGCCTTCAGCTTTAAAACCGGCGGCACCAATAATCAATTTTTCACCCGCAATACTAAAACCATTCTGGCCAAATTAGATCTGGCAAGTCAGATCAACAGGCGTCATCTTATTAAAACCGGCTTAGAATTTCGCTGGCATTCCATGTTTTTTGATGACATTACCTTACGACCAGCTGCCGGAGATGAATTGAATCTGGCCGAAGATTCTCCCTACATGCAACCGGTGATTTATGAAGTGGGATCAATCTATCACGATCAGTACCAGCATAATCCGGTGGAACTATCCGCTTATATTCAGGACAAAATGGAGTTTGAAGATATTATTGTGAATATTGGGGTGCGAATAGATCATTTCCGACCTGATGGAGTGGTTCTATCCGATCCCACTGATCCGGATATTTACGTTCCATTAAATCCGCAGAACCGTTATCACGATTTGAACGGGAATGGTATCCAGGATGAAGGCGAACCATTGGTTACCTTTGCGGAACGCCAGAAATACTGGTACAAAAACGCCAGCAATAAAACCCAGATCAGTCCACGCTTAGGTGCTTCCTTCCCCATTACCGCTACCGGTATTATTCATTTTTCATATGGACATTTTTTCCAGATTCCCAATTTTGAATTGCTTTATCGCAATCCACAATTCAAAATGGATACTCAGTCGGGTTCAACTAATTTAGGAATTATCGGAAATGCTGATCTGAAGCCGCAGCAGACTATTTCCGGTGAAATTGGTCTGCAGCAGCAGTTGGGTACCAATCTGGTCATGGATGCCACCATGTTCTTCCGTGATATTCGGGATCTGGCCGGAACCAGAGCCGATGAAATTGAACTCATCAGTGGGGAAACGTATAGCCGTCTGGCAAACAGCGATTTTGGTTTCATAAAGGGATTTATTATTTCTTTGAAGAACCGTTATGCGATGGGAGTAAATTTTTCACTGGATTATACTTTTCAGATTGCGAAAGGAACGGCTTCCGATCCCGATCAGGCACGTAATGCACTGGCCGGTGGGGCTCTCCCCGAAGTTCAATTAGCTCCTTTAGGCTGGGATCAGCGCCATACCTTAAATGGAACGCTGGGATATAACCGTCCAACCTGGGGTATTAGCTTTATTGGACAATTGGGCAGTGGTCAGCCCTATACCCCGCGTCAGGGGGCCGACGTGGCCACCTTGCGGGAGAATAGCCAGAAAAAACCTACCTTCTGGAATGTGGATATGCGGCTATATAAAGATTTCAGGTTTTTCTCTAAAAGATATACGGTATTCCTGAGAGCCTTTAATCTTTTCGATACCAGGAACGAAGTAAATGTGTATGATGATACGGGTCGAGCAGGCTTTACCACCGATCTGGAAAGGAACCGGGCCAGTAATCCCAATCAGTATGTCAATACCATCGATGAATGGTATTTAAATATCACTCATTATTCTGAACCACGTCGAATTGAATTTGGTTTGATTTTTGACCTATAATCGAAGAAAACAGATAGAGGTTTATCGAATGTCCACCTACAAAATTGTTTCGATTTGCATGCTTATCGGTTTATTACTTACCGAGTCAGGACTATCCCAGAATAGCGGCAGATTCTACCGGCGCAGTGGAGTATTAAACGGCAATCAGGTAAAAACCGTGTTTGGTAACTGGGGAGTGATTGGTCAACCATCCAATCGTGGTCCTCGCGGGGCCTGGATTTATGATACCAATGGATACATCGGAGATGTGAGTCCTTTAGTGGGCGCCGAAGTGACGGGAAAAGTGGTTGCCACCGGTCGTGATACCACCTTTTTCTGGGTGATTGATTGCCCGGTGGATCGTCCGGCTACCAACCGTGATGAATCCAACTCCGGGGAAAGACAGGCTTTTGAACCGGTGCGCGGCTATTTTAACGAGATGGTGAATAGCCCCGCGATTAGTGGTAACAAAAATAGTTGGCCGCCTTTCTGGCCGGATATTCAAGATCCAAATGATCCCCGTTATAGCCCCGATGGCTGGGCAGGTTCCTGGAATGGATTTTTCGGAAAAGATGTATTCAATGCGGATCTGGAGACCTATTTTGTGATGGATGACAATAACGATAATGAATACAGTGTTCCAGGTGAAAATGCTGGGGGAATTTCGTTTCGACCCGATCCCAATAATCCCACCCGGAATGGATTAGGACTGGATGTGCGGGTACGCGGTCTGCAGTGGCAGCAAATTCTGGCCCAGGATAACATTTTCTGGCTGTATAATATTAAAAATAATGGAAAATTCACCTATCCCCGCACCGTCTTCGGAATGTTAGTTGGAACCTATGTGGGAGTAACCGGAACCGATGATGGACCGCAGGAATATGATGACGATTATTCATTTTTTGATGTGAATGAAGATTTAACCTACACAGGTGATTATCCCAATGATAATTCGCGTAATCCCTTCTGGCAGGGCGCGGTGGGGATCGTGGGGTATGCATTTTTGGAAAGTCCCGGGAATCCATTCGATGGAATTGACAATGACAACGATGCCGATTCACCAGGCCTTTCGCCAGTGGCTCCATTGTTTACTGAAAATGATTTTGTGGAGGAAACCTTCACCAACAACCCGGCTCCTCAACCTGGTTTCCGCAATAAGTTTGTCACCATCCAGCGGGTGGTAACTGTAAATCCTTTTGGTCAGGAAATTGTTCGTTATGTGAGAACTGTTCATACTCTCACGACGCCGGAAACCACGGTCGTCTCACTGGATGATACATTTCGAATCGTATCAGGAGTTACCAAATTAGTGGAGGGTAACCGTGTGATCATCAGCGGGCGTGAAGAGATCAACTCCAATGCCCTGGATGGTAAAGATAATGATCTGGACGGTCTGATCGATGAAAACTACTTCTTGCATTACCGTCAGGTTCGACGGACAACCACCGGACAGGTGCTTTTTGATATTCTGAATCCTTTGCGGCATGTCAATTATTTTACAGGCAGTGGATCCAATGACCTGATGGTTGATGAACGGCGGGATGATGGCGTTGATAATGATGGGGATTGGAGCCGTAATCCTGTCACCGGTGAAGAAATTCGTGACGAGAACGGCATATTGATCGATGATGTGGGGCAGGATGGGAAACCTGGTACGGGAGATTTTGGTGAAAACAATGGTCGGCCTGATCCTGGTGAGCCCAATTTTGATGCGCTGGATAAATCAGAGTCCGATCAAATTGGTCTGGCCAGTTTCCAGTATTTCACTCCGGCCAATGATATCCCATTGGGTGATGAAGATGAGATGCGCCGCCGCCTGCGGCCCGGATTCTTTGAGGTGCCTTCCTCCATTGTGAATGGCAAACCCATTTCCGGCGAAGATGGCGATTTTCTCTACGGATCTGGGTATTTCCCCTTAACTCCCGGTCAAACCGAACGACTCTCATTGGCCCTCATCTATGCTTTCACCGTAGAAGAAATGGTTAAAAAACTAGAAACTGTTCGCGATATTTACAATGCCGATTACCGTTTCCCCATCGCGCCGGAGAAACCAAGATTACGAGCAGTTGCTGGTGATAATCAGGTGACGCTTTACTGGGATCGCACGGCTGAAAAATCATTCGATCCTGTGCTTCGGGAATTTGACTTCGAAGGATATAGAATTTATCGTGCGACCGATCCCAATTTCAATGATGCGCGAGTTATCACTAACTCTTCCGGCAATCTGGTTGCTTATAAACCAATTGCCCAATTCGATTTGATTGATGGAATCGCCGGCTGGTATTATGCGCCGTACGATTTATATCAAACGTTGCAGGGGTGGTCTTTCTTCCGGGGATCTGAGACGGGTTTGCAGCATTCCTATGTAGATACCGAGGTGAAAAATGGACGCACCTATTACTATGCAGTAGTTTCATATGACAAGGGTGATGAAGAAACCGGAATTATCCCGAATGAATGCACCAAAAAAATCATCGTATCCAGCACAGGGGAAGTGGAGCTTGATATAAATACTGCCATGGTCATACCCACCGCCGCTAAAGCTGGTTACGCACCTCCCACTCTTCAGGATACTCTCTCTCACATCAACGGGGATGGATTTGGAACGGTAACTTATGAGATCTTAGATCAAACAGCCTTAACCGGAAATCCGTATGAGTTGTATTTCTGGGATACCTCCAATGATGGTATTGACAATAATGGAAACTGGACGTTAGCTAATGATTTAGGAGCAGATGGTTTACCGAATACCAATGACTTTGGTGAAGGAGATGGTAGACCGACCCCGGGTGAACCCAATCTTGATTCTAAAGATCCAGTGGAGTTAGAAGCCATCACGACTCACTATGCCGTTAAAGATTTGAAAGAATACACGGAAGAGTATATTCCTCGTGATACTGTTTTTGTTGACCTTTCCCGTACCTATCTGGATAAGAACAGTATTATCGTACGCGAACCGTTCGGAAATCTAGTTGATACTTCGAAATATGTTGTCGATTGGGAAAGAGGTCGAATTCGTGCCGCTTATTCGGGTGCTCTCAACCAATCGCTTTATAATGTCACCTATCTTTACCACCCGGTTTATTTTAGTCCTTATATGCAGGGTAGTCCCTGGACCGAGCATGTTTTCGATACGGATATTTTTGATGGCATAACATTGAATTTTAATAATATCTGGCGAACCGAATTGGATTCAGTGAGATCCGGTTGGAATAACAGCAGTATTCTTTATAACTTCACCCTTCGTTCTGAGCCCATCGTGGTACCACCGGATACCATTCGTCCAGTTGTTTATCCGGCGAACTATGAATTGCGAATCTCTTCGGAGATTATCGATACGACGCTCAGCATTTATGGTGTTCCACCCAGTCCGCGTAAATTCGCCATTTATAACACCACCGGAAATTATAAGGTGAAATATGTTCATGATGATATCAATCGTGATCTGTTACCGTCGTTCCCGGTCACCCCGCGTCCATTAATAGAGAACATTTTCATTTTTGAAAAAGATGTCAATGGTAATTTCACCATATACGCCCGGGTACTCTTTTTAACCTCAACTAATAATTATACCTATTCCTTCCAGGGTGGAGAAGTGCTAACCATCGTCCAGAAATTCCCTTTTAATCATAACGATCGTTTTTCACTTCAGACAGGTTTGCCGGAAATTAATCGGGAGTCGGCTCAGAATGCTCTGGACGAGATCATGGTATTTCCAAATCCTTACATTGTTTCTCATGAATTTGAACCACCGCTTCCTCCTAATGTGACCAGTGGGAGAGGCGAGCGTCGCATTTATTTTTCACGGATTCCCCAGTCGGCCAAGATTCATATATTCACGGCACGAGGAGAACATGTGATTACTCTGGAGGATAACAGCACCATTTTTAATGGCACCCTGATCTGGAATTTGAAGACCAAGGAAAATCTGGATATTGCCTATGGAGTCTATTTTTATGTGGTCGATAGTCCCTTCGGGACCAAACGTGGTAAGTTAGCTATTATTAAATAAATCGAACCGTATTGAGGTGAGATGATGAACCGCATACATACTACTTTGCGATTTGTATTTGTTGGATTTGTTGTTCTAAGTTTTTTTGCTTCTTTGAGTTATGGACAGGATAAAGTTGGCACCTCGGCTGCTCCTTTTTTAGGCATCAATATTGGTGGGGCGGCCACGGCGATGGGCGGTGCATATGTATCGATGGCCCGCGATGCCTCAGCCCTCTACTGGAATCCGGGAGCCATTTCCCGGATGGGACGTTCTGAATTAAGTTTTACTCATACCTCCTGGTTTCTGGATACGGATTATAATTGGGGAGCAGTAATACTCAATCTGGATGGAGTGAATGCCTTCGGGGCCAGTCTGGCCATCCTGGATTATGGTGAAGAAAACGTCACAACTGTTCAGCAGCCGGAGGGGAATGGATTACGCTGGAGCGCCCAGGACCTTTTTGCGTCTTTGTCCTATGGTCGAAATCTGACTGATCGTTTTTCCATCGGTGGGTCGGTCAAATATATCCAACAAAAAATTTATAATGAATCGGCCAGTGGATTCGCTCTCGATATCGGATTGTTGTACATTACTCGCTTTAATGGCATGCGACTGGGGGTAAGTATAACCAATTTCGGCACCGAAATGCGTATGGAAGGAAAAGATTTGTTGCATCCCTATGATCAGGATCCCAATAATCTGGGGAATAATCCCACTATCACTTCACAGCAAAAAACCGCCAGTTGGCCGCTGCCGTTGTTCTATCGGGTAGGCGCTTCCATGGATGTGGTAAAAGTGTCACAGACTGCTCTTTTAGTAGCAGTGGATGCAGTAATTCCCAGTGACAATTCAACCATTCTGAATGTGGGTGGTGAGTTGAATTGGAATCAAATCTTTTTCTTACGTGCTGGATATAAATCACTCATGCGTGACGAGACGCAAGAAGGATTGGCGGCCGGAGTTGGATTTAAATATTTTGTCCCGGGTCTGGGTAGAATTGGGATCGATTATGCATACAATGACTATGGACTGTTAGAAGAAATTCATACCTGGGGGATGAGCTTTAATTTTTAATAAACAGAAACATGAAAAACTGAAATTTTTACATATCTGTCTTAGAGGTAAAACAGCTATAAAGTGATGTGTCAATACAGAAAAAGAATTTTCGATTGCACTCATTAAATTCTTATTGATTGAAGATCTAAATTTTCATTAAATATTAAATGTTATGAAATAAATTTGTAATTGACTTAAAAGGAATTAATCATTCTCTCTTTAATTAAACAACAAACTTTAACCAAACTATGGAGGAATTATGAAGAAGTTCAGTCTACTGTGGTCAGTAATAATTTTATTGCTGGCTATAGGTTTAATTAACGCCCAGACGGTTAACGTAACCTTCCGGGTAAACACAGCGACCGTGCCGGATACTGTTGGCCCGAATTCAGTGGTGCAGGTGCGTGGCGGAACTGCCCCCCTCACCTGGGGAAATGATACCGGCGGACAATGTGTTAATGTGGGTGGCGATTTGTGGGAAGTAACGCTGGCTTTCCCGACCAATACGTCCATTAATTACAAATTCTTCGTCAATGCCCAGGGTGATGGCACCGGAAATGGTTGGGAATCGGATCTGAATACCGGTAACCGAACCCTTACCACTACCACCAACGATACCATTCTACCGGTAAAATTCTTCAACAAGATCAATGGCGCTGGTCAGGATGACCTTCCCTATGTGGCTACTGATTCAATGGATATCTGGTTCAGAGTAAATGTCCATCGATTAATCCAGTACAATCAGTTCAATCCGGCCACTCAAGTCATGATGGTAAAGGGTGGAACCTGGCCGGGAACCTGGGGAGATCTGACCTGGAATACGGCTCATCCCACTAAAGTATTAGAACCCGAAACTCCTTCTCAGAATGTTGGACAATTTACCTATCCAGCTGAATACTTCTGGTCTGGACGGGTACGAATTCCCAATGATTCAGTGAGTGTGAACCAGAATATTGAATACAAGTTTATCATTGCCGATAAAGCGGATCCCACTACTGGCGTCACCTGGGAAAGTACTGCTAACCGTTCTTTTACTGTTCTGCCCGATAAGGCCGATCAGACGATTTACTGGAGTTTCTGGGAAAATCGACCACCAGATATTGCGGCTGGACAGGATACGGTTACTGTAAAATTCGTCACCGATCTGACCCGAGCCATCAGTGAAAATGGGTTTACTCCTGGCGATACTATTCAGGCGCAGTTTGGCGATAATGGCACTTCTGTTCCGGGAACAATCAGATTGCTAAAAGAAGGATTTGTTGGCAATATTTACTCCGGTACCACCGAAGTTTATAATGTACAGTCCGGTGGTGAATTACAGTACAATTACTATGTGCTTTTCAATGGCACTGGTGTACGGGAAAATTACTTTGATTTTTCGGATACCACAGTCGGTACCAGCCGTCCCGAAAAACGGAAACTGAATATACCGTTTCCAGCTCCCACTACCACGATTGAAGTGTATGATACGGTTTCAAGCAAGGTCGATCCTCGTCGGCAACCCCAATTCAGAAACAACCAGGTTCTGCCCAAAAATGTTACCGTATATTGGGAAGTCGATTTGCGTCCTCCTTACTACCAGATTCTGTTAGAAGGTGTGACTCTGGATGATATTCAGGGTGACATTGATATTGGTCCCGCTCAATTGGATTCCATTTTTGTATGGGGAGTATGCATAAACGGGTTAGCCGTAGACGGGTGGACCACCTGGGGCTCTACATTGCGCAATACTCCTGGCAAGAATATGAAAGATGATGGTACTCAGGGCGATCAGACACCGGGCGATTCGATTTATACCACCACCTGGTTCTATTCCGGTCCGGACAGCAATGATGTGTTTGGTCAGGTCTTCAAATTCGGAATTTATGGTGGAGATAACGAAGCCGGTGGCGCTGGATTTGGTTTGAACCATCTGGAAAACATTGTACTGGCCAACCCGGGCAGCCCCGATCCAGAAAATGTGACCATCTTCTCCCAATTCGGATCAATTAATCCCAATTTCTACTATCGCTGGAATTATGACCTGGGTATTGTGGGAATTGATGATAATGGTCCAGTACAGATTGCCAGAACTCCGAGATTGGATAACAATTATCCCAACCCATTTAACCCGGTGACGACCATTCGTTTCGTACTGCCTAAAACGATGGACGTCAAACTGGAAATTTATAATGCTCTGGGACAGAAAGTCACAACTCTGATCGATGGCAAACGCCGCGAAGGTCAACACATTGTGAACTGGAACGGAGTGGACAGCAAGGGTTATCCGGTAAGCAGTGGCATTTACTTCTATCGCTTGAGCGCTGAGAACTACGAAAAGACCATGAAAATGGTTTTAATGAAGTAATTTATTCATTTTCATGAAGTAAGGGCTTTAATAGGGGCGGAGATCTTAATTACTATATAGGATCTCCGCTTCTTGTAATAGTATAAGATTACAATAATAAATCAGTACCTTCCTGGTTTTTGCAGGTAAAATCATCCGTTGAGAATCATTTAACACTCACGTTTTAAAAAATGTCTCTATCTGCCAGGCAAAAAAAATATATAGATCAGCATCATTCTTCCATTCCTATTGAAAAAATAGCGAAAACGTTGCAGATAGATCCTCAGCTGATTACTCACTATCTCCAATCCTCTTCACCCCATCTCAGCCCGCGAAAAAAACAGGTGTTTTTCATAATTATTCTCAGTTTACCACTGTTTATTTTTATTTTGCTGGAACTTGTTTTACAGCTGGCCAAGTATGGTGATAATCTGGACTTATTTATCGATGCTCCCAAAGATTTTCCCCAGTATCAGATGGCCAATCCGAAGGTAGCGAGCCGATTTTTTAATCGCGCTGCGGCAGTTCCTTCGCCTCCCATGGATCTGTTTCTCAAGAATAAACCACAAAATGGATATCGGATATTTATATTGGGCGGTTCCACTGCTGCCGGCTATCCGTTTAGTGCAAACCTGCTGTTTTCAAGAATCTTACAACGACGGTTGAGCGATGTCTTTCCAGAACGAAAAATAGAAGTGATCAACCTGGCCATGTCAGCCATTAATTCGTATGCCCTGCTAGATTTTATGGATGAAGTTCTGGAAAAACAGGCAGACCTGATCCTCATTTATGCCGGGCATAATGAATATTATGGCGCGTTGGGAGTGGCTTCGGCAGAATCCATTGGAAAATACCGTCCCGTTGTGCTCCTGTATTTGAAGCTGAGACATTTCAAGACTTTCCAATTGCTGCGCGATGGGGTTCGCCAGATTGCTTCATTTTTAGGAAGAGGAGCAGAACAAGATCCAACGGCCACCTTGATGGAGCGATTAGTTGCCGAACAAAATATTGTCTATAAGAGTGAGCTGTACGAGAGAGGAAAAAATCACTTCAAGAAAAACTTACAATGCCTCATAGAAAAAGCCAGGCAAAAGCAGGTGCCGGTGGTGATGAGCGAGCTGGTGAGCAATGTTCGGGATCAGGAACCTTTTGTTTCCATCTCGACGGGGCAATGGCCGGCCGCCCGGGACATTTTCCAGATGGCGAAAGAATTTGAAAGTCAGGGGGATTATATACAGGCGCAGAAGAATTATTATCTGGCAAAGGATTTAGATGCCCTGCGTTTCAGGGCTTCTGAAGAATTTAATGACATCATCAATGAACTCGGGCACACGCTTCAGGTGCCGGTTGTCCCGATGAAATCTGTCTTTGAAAATGCTTCGCCTCATGGTTTAATTGGCTCCGGTTTGATGCTGGAACATCTTCATCCCAATATCAAAGGATATTTCCTTTTGGCCGATGCTTTTTTTAAAACTCTTCAGAATGAAAGATTAATTGCTCAAGAATGGGATGACCAAAGGGTAAAAAATTCTGAATATTATCGTTCTCATTGGGGATATACAGAACTGGATAGCCTTTATGCCAATTTGCGAATCCATATTCTTAAGGGAGGATGGCCTTTCCAACCGAAAACCGCACCCAATAAAGCATTGAGTGATTATCGGCCCATCAACAGGGTCGATTCCCTGGCGGCCCAGGTTTGGAGTCGTCATAATTATACCCTGGAGCGTGCCCATGTGGAATTAGCAGAATATTATGAGCGAAGAAAAGATTATCGCCGGGCTTTTAAAGAATATCAGGCATTAATATATCTCACCCCTCTCAATGTATCACCCTATTTACGAGGGGCGGATGTATTAATAAAAATGCAGGATTTAAACGGTGCCTTACCTATCTTGCAGGAATCCTTAACTCTGGAAGAAACCACCTTTGCGCATAAGTGGATCGGACAGATTTACCTGACACAGAATAAGGTTAAGGAAGCCCTTTTCCATCTGGAAAAGGCTTATCATTCTTCTCCAAATGATTTACAATTACTTTATAATCTCAGCGGGGCTTATGCTCTGGATAAACAGTTTAAAAAATCTAAAGCACTATTAGAAAGGTTATTAACACTTTCTCCCAATTTTCCAGAAGCTGACCTATTGCAGGCTCAACTGGAAAAAGCGATGAAGTGAATAATGAATTTTACATAGATTCGGTGAAGCAGATTGAAAGAATCATAACACGAGGTGATGTATGCTCCCTATTGATTATGTAATTGTTTTTCTTTATCTGATCTCGGTTGTTACCTTAGGTACTCTGCTGGAAAAGAAAGCATCGGCAGGAATTAACTCTTATTTTTTAGCCGATCGTGGATTACCGTGGTGGGCACTGGGTGCTTCGGGTATGGCAGCCAATCTGGATATCAGCGGAACGATGATTAATACCGCATTTATTTTCGCCCTGGGTGCCAGCGGATTTTTTATTGAAATCCGTGGTGGCGTCACACTGATTCTGGCTTTCCTGATGATCTTCATGGGTAAATGGAACCGTCGCGCCCAGGTAATGACTTTAGCCGAGTGGATGCACTTTCGCTTTGGAAAGGGCAAAGAGGGAGATGTGGCTCGCTTGATCAGCGCCATCTCGATTCTACTGATCACTATCGCCATGATCACTTACTTCGTCATCGGCTCCGGAAAATTTATTGGCGAATTCTTAGGAATTCCCTCCTTCTGGGGAATGTCCTCCGATTTCTGGGCCGGAATGTTGATGATTGCCCTGACAATGATTTACACTGTCGCTTCTGGTTTATATGGAGTGGTCTGGACCGATGTTTTTCAGGCCACTTTAATTTTTGGGATGATTGTAGTGATTTGTGGGATGGTTATAACCCAGTTTGTTTTACCTGAAACATTTCAGATCTCCTATCCCTTACGGGATGGGGGATTTATGACGGTGGAAACCACCAAGGAAGCATGGACCAGCATCATTCCCAAATTACAACTGAATATTCCGGCGGAATCATCTTACTCTATCTACAACTTTTTTGGCATTGCGATTCTGTTTTATCTTTTTAAAACCACCCTGGAAGGAAGCGGTGGAACCAGTGGGTATATGATTCAACGTTTCTTTGCAGCACGCAGTGATCGTGAAGCTGGCTTGCTTACCGCCTTCTGGACATTTCTGCTCTCTTTCCGCTGGCCGTTTATTATGGCGATTGCCATTATGGGAATTTCCTACGGCACTACTCATAATGTCATCGGCGATCCGGAACGAGTGCTTCCAATCGTTATTAATCGCATGGTCCCCACAGGTTTGAAAGGATTTCTGGTGGCTGGATTAATGTCGGCAGCCATGTCCACTTTCTCGCCTACGGTGAATGCTGGAGCTGCTTATTGGGTTAAAGATATTTATCAGGCTTATATTAATCCGCGTGCTTCGGAAAAGACTCTTTTAAGGCATAGTCGCTGGGCTTCCATTCTTATTGTAGTATGCGGGGTAGCATTCTCGTTGGCTATTAAGAATATCAATGAGATCTGGGGGTGGATCACCATGAGCATCGGAGCCGGAATGCTGATTCCACAAATGCTGCGCTGGTATTGGTGGAGATTGAATGGCTATGGATTTGCCATCGGAACGGTGGTGGGAATGGTAGCGGCAATCATTCAGAAATACTTTTATCCTAATATTCCTGAGTATTTTTCTTTTCTGCTTGCTAGTGGTTCCTCACTGGTTGGTCTGGTTATAGGAACTCTGCTTACTAAACCCACGCCGGAAAATGTGTTGTACAATTTTTACAAAACCACCCGTCCTTTCGGATGGTGGGGACCGGTGAGAAAAAGATTATCCAGCGAGATCCTGGAAAAAATTAATATAGAAAATAGGCGTGATATTCTGTCAACTTTTATTGCTGTTCCCTGGCAAATTGTGCTGTTCATGATGGGCATGACTCTCATCATGAAAACCTGGAATTACTTTTTTATGTTAATGGTTTTACTCATAATTTTGTCTCTTGGTTTATACTTTTTCTGGTTCAGGCATCTCTCAACAGAAGTCAAAGTGGATCAGATTGAATGAAATTGATGAAGTGGATTGGTAAAATTTCTCTTTGTATCGTGGTAGTGATGGGAATGAATTGCTCGTCCTCTCATTCTCATCGCATCATTGTCTGGTCATCATTGCGACCGGTAGAGCGAGATTTGCTGCAAAAAAAGTTGGATGTGTTTGGTCGTTCTCATCCTGATTATCAGTTCATTCAATTGTTTTATTCTCCGGAAGAATTGCGAACCAATTTTATTATCTCTGCTCTGGCTGGCAAAGGACCGGCGCTCATCCATTGCGCCAGCGATTTTATCGGACCACTGGCTGAGCTTGGGGTAATTAAACCCCTGGAAGGTCTCCTACCGGAGGCTTTCCTAGATAGTTTTATTGTTAATCCATTTCCGGCCAATACTGTCTTTCAGGGACATCTATATCAGATTGCCGATCGGGTGGGTAATCATCTCTGCCTGGTTTATAATAAAGATCTGGTTCCGCGTCCGCCACAAAGCATATCGGAATTGATTGCCATGGGGAAAAATTTAGTTAAGGATTTTGACGGGGACGGAAAACCCGATACCTATGCCCTGGCCTGGAATTATACTGAACCGGCCTTCGCCGTTCCTTTTATTGGCGGCTATGGGGGATGGATTGTGGATGAAAATCGAAATCCTACCCTGAATACACCAGCGGTGGTAAAAGCTGCTCAATTAATATACGACCTGGCGAATAAGTATAAAATTATTCCCCGCGAGAGCGATTATGAAACGGCCAATGCCTTGTTTTTGGATCGCCGGGTGGCAATGATTATTAACGGACCCTGGTCGTGGGGTACTTATCTGAAAAGTGGGATGGAGATGGGTTTAGCCCGTATCCCTAAAATTGATGAAACGGGATTATGGCCGACTCCTACCGTTTTCCCGATGGGCTATTGTTTTAATCGAAATTTAGAAGGCGAGAATTTGCAGGTAGTTTTATCGTTGGTAAAGTACTTGACATCCGATGAATTACAAAAAGAATTTGCCATGCAATTTAATGTGATCCCTGCTCGCCGCTCTGTACTGAAGGATCCGGATTTACAGGGAAATGAATTGTTTCAGCAGTCCTTAGATCAAATGCTGGTAGGACGTCCCATGCCGGTCTATACTGAAATGCGCTGGATCTGGGATGCCATGCGCCCGGCTTATCAGGGAATTTTTACTAATCAAATTTCTCCCGAGGCAGCCGCCAGAGAAATGCAGCAACTGGCCGAACGCCTGATTGCTGAAAACCGGGATTAACAAGAGCGGGGAATGAGAATATTTATTGGTGTAATGATTTTTGTTTTGATTGATCAATATGAAATGTACCACACTTAAAAATTTAATTTATCATATTGAATTTCTCTTTTGGTAAAAGAGGATCGCCTGGTAAATGATAAAAAAGACTAAAATATACAATCAAAAACGACTGGCGTATTGGTACGTTTCTCCCGCCCTGCTCATCATGGGACTGGTCGTGGTCTATCCTTTTCTCTACAATGTGGTCATTTCATTTTCCAATATGAATTTATCCCATTTTCATGATTGGCGTCTTAAGGGTTTTAATAACTATTTACTCGTATTGCGCGAGAAAAGCTTCTGGTATTTTCTGTATAAAACCGTCCTGTGGACGGTTATCAACCTGATTTTTCATGTGACGATTGGTGTTTTTTTAGCACTTTTGCTCAATAAGGATATCAAGGGCAAAACAATTTATCGGACTTTGTTGATTCTTCCCTGGGCCGTACCGCAGTACATCACGGCTTTGACCTGGCGCGGGATGTTTAACTCAGAATATGGAGCCGTCAATCTCATCTTACAGAAATTCTTTGATTTCCAGATCGCCTGGCTTTCCACTGAATGGGGGGCTTTTACCGCCTGTCTAATCACCAATATCTGGCTGGGTTTTCCATTTATGATGATTATTGCACTGGGGGGATTGCAGAGTATTCCGGATGAATTATATGAGGCAGCGGATATGGATGGCGCAAACGCCAGGCATAAATTTAAAAATATTACCATCCCACTGTTGAAACCAGTCATGGTGCCTGCTATTACCCTGGGAGTTATCTGGACTTTCAATAATTTTAATGTGGTCTGGTTGGTCAGCAATGGAGGTGAACCTTCTGATACCACTCATATCCTGGTGAGCTGGGTCTACAAATCTGCGTTTACCTATTTCCGCATGGGCTACGCGGCTGCCTTTTCGATGATCATTTTTGTGATTCTGCTGATTTTCAGCTGGCGCTTTATTAAAAAGACCCGGGTAACAGAAAATGTTTATGGCTAAATATATAAGGTTTTTATCGGAAAAAAGGCTCAAGGAAAAAGGCAAAAGGCTAAGGGTAAAAGGATGAAATTAAATGCCAAACCATCTATTATTTATCTTGTATCTTGTATCTTGTATCTTGTTTCTTGTCTTCTTATTTATTGTGAACTCTTAATTTAAAATCAGGAATAAGGTAATGTCCAAGGGTCCACGCCGTCTTTCTTTGAAAGGTAAAATTGGGTCTCATCTGGTACTTTTTATTTTTACTTTGTTTGCCATTTATCCGGTAATGCAGGTGATTACCATCTCGCTCCGCCCCGGAGATCGGTTATTAACCAAATCGCTGGCAATCATCCCGGCGAATGCATCCTTGCATTCTTATTATCAACTATTTTTTCAAGAACCATTTCTGCGCTGGATGATCAATAGTCTGATTATTTCATTCTTCGTCACACTGATCGGGGTTGGTCTGGCGGCCACCGCCGGATATGCCTTTTCCCGTTATCATTTCCCCGGTCGCAATTTTTCTCTCATCGGCCTGATTACCACTCAAATGTTTCCAGTAACCATGCTCTTGCTACCGTTATTCATCATGCTTATCAAATTGGGATTCTACGATTCATATATCGGATTAATCATTGCCTATTCCGCTACTGCATTGCCTTTTACCATCTGGCAAATGAAGGGGTATTATGATACGATTCCATACAGTCTGGAAGAAGCGGCTTTCATCGATGGAGCTTCTCCATCCTATGCCTTTTTTCGTATTATTCTCCCCCTTGCCTTGCCGGCTCTGGCTATAACGGCGCTATTCTCATTCATGGCTGCCTGGTCTGAATACCTGGTTGCCGCAGTGCTGATTCAGGATCGGGAGCTCTTTACTCTGCCCATGGGCTTAAAACTTTTTCAATCCAATATGGAAGTGGCCTGGGGCCTGTACTCGGCAGGTGCCGTAGTGGTAAGTCTACCAGTCGTTGTACTATTCATCTTTCTCAGCCGCTGGCTTATTTCCGGGCTCACTCTGGGAAGTGTTAAGGGTTAAGGAATAATTTAAATTTTATAGTTGATAAGTCACTATATTGATTGTTGGAAAGGGATGATAGAAGATAATGGAATATTTATTTTCAGGATTTATGGAAGAGTAATATTACCTATGAATGCAAAATATAAAATAAACTATTTTTCATATCGGGGATAATGAGGAGAAAAGGAATATGCTCGACAAAATTGCGCAAAAGATGTGTGACCTGGGTTTTACCAGTTATGAAGCCAAAGCCTATGTTTCCCTGCTGCAGCAGTATCCCGCTACACGCTATGAATTGAGTAAAAATAGTGGGGTGCCTCGTTCCGCTATTTATGATGTCATTAATCGCCTGGAATCCTATGGAGCGGTAAGTGTTATTTCCACTCAACCTGAAAAATATGTTCCATTGCCACCTGACCAATTTCTGCGTATCCTGGAACAGCGCTTTTCCCAAAAAGTAGAGGTATTCAGAAAAAGTCTTTCTGAGATAAAGATTAAAATGGAGCCGGAACAGTTATGGAATCTATCTGGATATCAAAATCTGGTTTCCAAAGCGCAGGAAATGATTCAAACCTCCCGGGAATCAATTTATCTTTCTGCCTGGCGCAGTGAAGTCCTTGCCCTTGAAAAATATCTGAGAGAAGCAGTCAACCGCAATATAAAAGTGGTTATTTTTTCATTCACACAAATTCCGGAGATTGGTTTTTGTTATAGCTATCAAATGGATGAAAAAGAATTGGAGAAGGTTTGGGATCATAAAATTGTTTTGGTCCGGGATCATGAAGAGTTATTGATGGGAGAAGTGAATAAAATCAGTGATAAAAAAGTTGCCTGGACTCTGAATAAGGCTATTGTGCAAATTGCAGAAAATTATATCATCCTGGATATCACCCTCTATGGAATCCGCGCTGGGGTGGATGTGCGTGATGCCGTCATTGAAACTCATCCGGGAGAATTGGGTTTGCTGGACAAGATGCTGAAAGAACGTTTTCCAGAAAATCCATTGGTCAATCTTGATTTTTCTCAGTATCATATAAAAGAAAAAAATATTATTTAGTTTTATAAACCCATGGGGAAACCTGGTTCACTCATTGGAATAATTCTGGTGCTCATTATGCTTTTTATTGTTTTGTATTGTGAAAAAAAACATGGCACCGGTCGGGAACTGAGCGATTATAGCAGCTATTCCGTGCCGAGTCCGCCGGAGTGGGCAAGAAATGGGATTCTTTATCAGATTTTCCCGCGAAGTTTCAGCCCGGAAGGAAGTTTTCAGGGAATTATTAAACGCCTGGACCATATAGAAAAGTTGGGAGTGAATATCGTCTGGCTGATGCCCATCTTTCCCATCGGAGAAAAAGGTCGGAAAGGAACTCTGGGCAGTCCGTACTCGGTAAAAGATTTTCGAACGATTAATCCTGAATATGGGACTGAAGAAGATTTCCGGAAACTGGTGCAGGAAATTCATCAGCGGGGAATGAAAGTAATTATCGGTATAGTGCCTAATCATTCTTCTAATGATAATAATTTAATGGCTGACCATCCCGACTGGTTTTCCCGCGATAAAAAGGGACAGTTCACTCGCCAGGTGGCAGAGTGGAGCGATGTTACCGATTTTAACTATAATCAGCTGGCCATGCGGGAGTATATGCGAGAAACCCTTCTTTATTGGGTCAAAGAGTTCGATATTGATGGTTATCGCTGTGATGTGGCAGGGATGGTTCCCTATGATTTCTGGCAGGATGCCTTACAAAAACTCCGAGAACTGAAATCAGATATTTTTTTATTGGCAGAGTGGGAGGATCCGGAAATCATACTCCTTGGTTTCACTTCAGATTATGACTGGACACTCTATCGTCTGTTGCTGGACATCCGTAAAAAAAATAATCGTACGGCAGAAGCAATTGTATTTATCAGGGAGAGGGATCATCTTTATCCACGGCATAGCCTCCCGATGCGTTTCCTGGAAAATCATGATGAACCGCGCAGTTTAGCCCAATTTGGTTCTCCAGCTATTGAAGCATATGCCACTTTTTTGTTTACGCTTCCTGGAATTCCGCTTATTTATGCCGGTCAGGAAATCGGGGAGACCCAGCAACCCTCGTTATTTGAAAAATCAGTTTTGAACTGGGCTGAATCGGATACCTCACTATATGCGCTTTACCAATCGCTCATCTACCTGCGCCGAAAAAATCCCTGTTTTAACAAGGGTGATTTCGTCCAGTTGCCTACTGCCAGCTTATCGGGTTCGGTGGGAGCTTTTATGAGATTCCATCCCCAGTCGGTAGCAATCGTAATCACTAATCTCAAGAATAAACCGGCCCGACAGATTCTGGTACATTTACCACCTGAATTTCAAGCTCACATCGAACGAAAACAATGGGATGGCTTTAAAACTGCTCCTCCAACTTTTAAAGAAGGCGCTATATATTTAGAAGAATTAGAACCTTTCCGAACCCTGGTCTACCTTGGAAAATGAAATATAAGGGATAACAATCTAAAAATTAAAGTACAATAGCTATCGAAAATTGTCTGACACAAAGGAGCAATTATTTATGAGAATTCATTTTGGTTTATTCGTCATATTATTTATCGCCAATTTTATTCAAGCACAGGTAGTAACTTCACTTCCAGTCTATGCCACTCAGTATGATTCCATTGTTGTTTTTTTTGATGCGACGCAGGGTAATCAGGGAATGATGGGCTATACTGGAAATGATGTGTATGCTCACACCGGAGTTATTACCAATTATAGTACCTCTCCCAGCGATTGGAAGCATGTCATTGCTCCCTGGAATGTTAATCTTCCTCAATGTCAATTGACCCGTATCGCCACCGATCTCTATAAACTGGTCATTGGTTATCCCAGGCAATATTACAGTGTTACCGATCCCGCTGAGAAGATTTTACAGCTGGCTTTTGTCTTTCGAAACTCCACTGGTAGTGTGACCGGTCGAGAGGTTGGGGGTGCCGATATTTTCCTGGACCTTTATGATCCCGGAATCACTACGGTCATATTGCAACCAGCGGTGGCCGTTCCTTTTGGTGATCCACGACGTTCGCCTTTGTTTTCTTCAGGAAACGATACTATATCTGTAATAGCAACCGCGGCTACTATTGGAACACAAATCAGTAATATGAAAATTTTGGTGAATCAGATCACGGTTGCCCAGGTAGCAAACGATACCATCAACTATGAATTCTATTCCAGCAATTATAATCCCGGATTTCAGGAAATAGTGGTCGTCAGTTTAGATACCGCAGGTATTGCCGACACCGCCTCCTTTCTGATTATGATCAATCCACCGGTAACCGAAGAACCGCGTCCGACTGGAATACAAGATGGCATCAATTATATTAACAGCACCACTGTGACGTTTTCTCTCTTTGCCCCTTATAAGAAATTTGTCTATCTGATCGGGGATTTTAAAAATAATGATTGGCGGGTGGATACCCTCTATTATATGAAACGGGATTACGTCGATGCCGATTCGGTCCATTACTGGATTACTCTGGATGGCCTGACGCCAGGTGAAGAGTATGCATTTCAGTATTTAGTGGATGGAGAAATTCGTATAGCCGATCCTTATACAGATAAAATTTTAGATCCCTGGAACGATCAATATATTCCTTCTGCTATTTATCCTAATCTTACATCATATCCGTTTGGCAAAACCCGTGAAGCGGTTGCCGTTTTTCAAACGAACCAGACACCTTTCACCTGGGTATATTCCGATACTTTTCAGCGACCGGAGAAACATAAACTGGTTATCTATGAAATGTTGTTAAGGGATTTTTTACAGCAGCATGATTTCGCGACGCTGCAAGATACTCTGACTTATTTTAAGAAGCTGGGAATCAATGCCATCGAACTTATGCCGATAAATGAATTTGAAGGAAATTCCAGTTGGGGTTATAATCCATCTTTTTATTTTGCACCGGATAAATATTATGGTCCCAAAGAAAATTTGAAGCGTTTTATTGATGAATGCCACCGGCATGGAATAGTCGTAATTCAGGATATCGTATTAAATCATTCTTATGGACAATCCCCGCTGGTACGGTTGTATTGGGATGCCCAGAATAGCCGCCCCTCTGCCCAGAATCCCTGGTATAATCAGATTTCACCCAATCCGGTGTATTCCTGGGGATATGATTTTAACCATGAAAGCCAGGCAACAAAAATATTCGTCGACCGTGTGACCCGTTATTGGCTTACTGAATATAAAGTGGATGGTTATCGTTTCGATTTCAGCAAAGGATTCACTAATACTCCCGGTGATGGATCTGCTTATGATGCGGCCAGAATCGCTATCCTGGAAAGGATAGCGGATAAAATATGGGAGATCGATACCACTGTATATGTCATTCTGGAACACTTTACCGATAATGCTGAAGAAAAAGTATTAGCCGAATACTCCCATGGTATGATGTTGTGGGGTAACAGCAATTATAATTACAATGAAGCCACCATGGGATATCATACCGGTGGCAAATCCGATTTCTCCTGGGGATATTATGGAACCCGCGGTTGGTTGGCACCTCATTTGGTTACCTACATGGAGAGCCATGATGAGGAACGGTTGATGTTCAAAAATATAAGTTATGGTGCCAGCAGCGGTAATTATTCTGTTCGGGATACCAGTGTGGCTTTGCAGCGGCAGCAAATGGTGGGTGCCTTTTTCTTTACCTATCCCGGTCCTAAAATGATCTGGCAGTTCGGGGAGCTGGGATATGACTATTCCATAAATTATAATGGACGATTGGGTGAGAAACCACTTCGCTGGGACTATCTACAGCAACCCGATCGAGAACGATTATTCAAAACCTGGGCAGCTTTGCTACAATTGAGAAATCAAAATGAGGTTTTCACCAGTTCCCAGACGCAGGTCAACCTATGGCTGAATGATGTGAATGGCCGCAAACGAATTCGGTTGACTCATTCCAGCATGAATGTAAGCATTGTGGGAAACTTCGGTGTTACCGACCAAACTATTGATCCTGGATTTGTGCATCCCGGGGTGTGGTACGATTATTTCTCGGGAGACAGTGTGATTTATATTAGTGGTAGTTTAAGCCTTAATTTACATCCGGGACAGTTCCATATCTTTACCGATCAGAAATTGCCAACTCCGGAACCTGGTCTGATCATTGGCATTCAGGAACCTATGACTCAAGTTCCCTTCCACTATCAGCTCTGGCAGAATTATCCTAATCCGTTTAACCCGGTGACAACCATTACTTTTGAGATTCCGCGTAGTGAGCGAGTTCAGCTGTTCATATATAATATTCTTGGACAACTGGTGAAGACTCTAACCGATGAAATTTATCAACCAGGACGCTATCGGTTAAGCTGGGATGGTACGGATCAATTCGGAAACAGAATTGCCAGTGGTATCTATTTTCTTCGATTAAGAGCCGGAGAGTATATCCAGAATCGGCGGATGATTTTATTGAAATAATTTTTTAGATGTCACGATTTTCAATTATTCATACATACCTGGCTGATCCGTTTGGCCAGAGCCATGATAGTCAGGATGGGGGGATTGCCCAGCGATTCTGGAAAGAGACTAGCATCGGCGACATAGAGATTCTCCGTTAGAACATCCGGATGGAGGTTGTGAGCATTCGCCCCCTGCAAAGGCAACATACCACCGGGATGACCGGCATTGATGGTCCCTAAAAAGATTTTTTCTTTTTTCACACCCATCCGTCTTAGAATTTCAGTACAAATTGCGGTGGCTTCTTGCAAATGAAATTTATCCGTCTCTGTCAGTGATTTATTCAGTTTTTTGTGACTAATACTCCCGGAATTGGTGTCAGCCAGCTTGATCATTAGGCTCAGAATATTCTCAGCAGGTAAGTGCCAATTTTTGTTAAAGAAAAAACTCAGGTGATCAAAATAAGGGGAGAGGATGTAATGATCCTGCTGAGCGACAAAAGGCATAGGTATCTCCCGGTTTTGACCAGCTTTCACCCATTCTCCGGCCACGCATAATACCGGATCGATAAACAATCTGGATTCACAGGGAATATTGGAGTTCTGCAATATAACTGGTGTGGACAATCCTCCCGCTGCTAAAATGATCAGGTCCGCCTTAAAGATTTTCTTCAGAAATCCCATCTTTGCTTGTACTCCCCAGGCATGACTATCTTTAATCAAAATTTTTTCAACCGTACAGTTGCTAACCATTTTCGCTCCCTGGTTGATGGCTATTTTTAAAAATCGCCGGCTGTCCCATTTTACACCGCTTGGACAGCCTAAAACACAATGACCGCAATGCTGGCAGTGCTGATATTCTCCCATTTTAGGGGTTGGGATAGGATCTAATCCCACTTGCTGAAAAATTTCAAATAATTGCCGAGTTGATTTTTTCCAGTGATTTTTATGCTCGGCATTAATTGGTATTTCCTGATATAATTCTGCAAATTCTGCATCGAGATTAATGCCGATTTTCTGAAGTTCCTTATCCATTCGGAGGGCGTTACCGGTAGCGATGGTTGTCGTCCCACCATGGCAGCGGTTATAAACCAGCACCATCTTATCAGGGGTTCTTCTGATTCTCATGCTGGGGAATAACAACTGTATTTGTCGTTCATCAAATAATAATCCAGTCTTTCTTAGTCTGGAAATAGCGCGTAGAGAAAAACGAAAAGGTTTAAACGTAGTACCTGCTTCCAGGATAGTAACTTCACATTTACCCTGTAATTCCTTTGCTATCGTTGCCCCACCAGCTCCACTGCCTATTACAATGACTTTTTTCAATGCATTAAACCTCTGGCATAATCAATTGTCCCAGACAGCAGGACTGGCCTTCAGTGATTCGCTGATTAAAGGAAAGTTTTCCTCCTCCAGAAAGACCAGCTACTATTCCTTCATCTAAAGCAGAAATCAACTGACAAACTTCCTTAGAATAATACGTACTGAAGAAACACTTCTTGATAATGATTTGCCCAGAAGAATTTCCTATAAAATCAATATGTAAAAAACTATAGAGTCTCCTGCTGATAGTCATCACCTCATTTTGATTACCAACCGCTAATAATTTTCGAATATTATGCCCCATCAGAAAAGCATTTCGATATAATCGTTTTTTTATCTTCTGGATGTTATCTTTACTGACAATTATCTCGCTGGCTTTTTTTTGGGTAAAATAGGCAAATTCCAGTAAGCATTGGTCATAAGATTTCCCTTTGGTATCCGGTGGTTCACTTTGAAAAGCTCTTGCACTAAGTCGAATTAGTTGAATCAAGTTTTTTCTTTTTATTAAAGGAGGTATATAATAGCAGGCAATTTTTCCGAGAAGGTTCATCTTTGAATGGCCTTAATTCTGATGTAAAAATAAAATGCCCCTGCTCCCAGAAATCCATCTATAAAAAAGTTTGTCAGATAAATCAAATAAGGGGAATGGTTAAAGAAAAAGTACAATGAAAGAAAGGCAGAAGCCCATTTTGCGTGAACAAGTAACAGTGGGAAAAAACGGTTTCCTGGTTGCCGATACATAAAATAGGCTAACACTGCTACCAGATACATATAAGCGACAGCCAGGATGAGATAAAAATTTTGGGTGATGATTGGTGATGCGACCATTCCCAACACCCTGGAGAGAGAATTAAAAAAAATCGATACCTCTGCCGTTAGAAAAAGAAAAATCAAACCAACTATTATGAAGATTATACATAAACATAGACTGATGATGCGATAAAATTTCATAATTAACTTTTTCCGTAATGTAATTGGAAAAATTTAGAATACGGTCCAAACTGTACTTCCTTTAGCATAGCCAGTGAATCGCTGAGGCAAAGAGGTTGGTTATTATGGGAATATTTTTGAAATAGCTGATAATTTTTATTGGTAAAACAACCTTCCTCGGAAGGAAAGTAACTCCACATCCGATGATAAATTTCCTGAATGGATTCCTGCTGAATGTTGCCCATACTCATAGGAGTGAACACACATGGGCTCACCTCTCCGAAAGCATCAACGTAAATCATTTTATGACCGGCAGTGCAACCGAAATGTTCTTTTCCTTCAAAATGTCCCAGATAATTGATCGTTAGCTTCCCTTCCTGATTATAATGGTCCTGAAGCGCGACTAAAGCCAGACGTTCCTGTTCAGTGATTACCAGATCTGGATTCCAGAGTTTTTCCACTGAAGGTTTGGTTTCGCTCAACCAGGCCTCATGAACTCCCAGACTGATCAGGAATTCCAGAAATCGTTCAGTCTCCTGATCGTGTATCATCTTTTTAGATAAAACAGCTGAAACCCCGATATGCACATTTCCCAGATTTTTAAAAATATCAATAGCTTTAAGAGCAGTTTGAAATGCTCCTTTATACCTTCTCACCTGATCATGGACCTCTGCTGTCCAGTGATCTAAACTGATGGACACATAAAGCAGTCCAGCATCCTGAAGATCTTTCGCGAGTTGGGGAGTAAGTGTGCAGCCGGTGGTGAACAACTTTATAGCACAATCACCACCTACGCTCTCGGTTATTTTGACAATGTCCTTGTTTAATAGAGGTTCCCCTCCCGTAAATCCCAACCAGAAAATACCTAAATGCTTTAAATCTTTAATAAGCTTGATAATTTGATCAGTCTCCAACGTTTTACCCGTCCGATTCTTATTATAGCAATATTCGCAATTTTGCGGACAGGCATTGGTTATACCAACCTGGGCATGTGAAGGACGCGGTGACGTGGATAACAAATGTTGATTAATAAAACGACGGTAAGCTTTACTGTTTAAGGGTGGCAGGTGTGAATGAATAATTAATTTTCCATTCACTTTCTGAATCTTGAATTTTTTTAGATATTTTAACAAAAATAAGTTAACGATCGGTTTCGCCAAAATCATTTGCGGTTGGCTAAAAATTGATTTCCATAGTTCAAACGTGGATACGGAATGGTTATTCATTTTTAATCTACTTTTAAATTTCGACTTTAACGTTAAGATTCTATCCCATCCTGCTGTTAATTTTTAAAATATAAGTAAATAATATGTCCATTGTTTCATTGAATATTAGAAAATATAAATAAATGATATAGCGGCATAGTCTGAGTGAAAGGATAAAATGACCCTATAAGAGTCTAGATAAATCAAGCTAATGGATACCGGAACAAATAGTTCAAGAACCAATAAAAATACTCAAGACTAACTCGCGGATAATTAAATCCTGATAATTCAACTGTAATGAGCCTTCATTGTTTGAAACTGACAGAGCCCCTATCCAACAAATTTTTTTATGATACCAATAACGAGGTTAATAGAAAATTGTTTACGGTATAAGACTTGAATTTTTCATATTCTTACAATTATTCACCTGCTTGTGTCAGTAATGATTATATATTATTTTCTATACTTTCATGGATAGTAGTTTCATGCGAAAATAAAAGGTTTCCACCCGCCATGTTTTTTAGATTTTATCTTTCTGTCTTCTTGCTTTTATTTTTTAGTTCCTTTATTTCTGCTGCCCATATTAATTCTATTTCAACAGTACCTGATACGGTTCACACCGATACCTCACTCTATCGAATGGATGAAATTGTGGTCACTGCCACTCGCTATGATAAAAAAATCATTGATATTCCTTATTCCGTTATGCGGATGGATTATAAGGAATATCGATTTCAGAAAGCCATTGCGGTAGATGAAGTATTGAATGGAATATCCGGAGTATTCCTGCAATCCCGCTATGGGAATCATGATGTTCGCATATCCATTCGTGGTTTCGGCAGTCGCTCCAATTCAGGAATCAGAGGTGTCCGAATTTTATTGGATAACATTCCGGAATCTGAACCGGATGGACAAACCCGGATAGAAGCTATTGATTTTGATGCGGTGAGCAGTATCGAACTGGTAAAAGGTAACTCCTCTTCGCTCTATACCAATTCTCCAGGTGGAGTCATCAATTTTAGAAATGACACAGATTTATCCTCCTCCTACGTTCTGCAGTTTAATTATTTCGGTTCTTTCGGCCTGCGACGCCATGGCATTAAGATTGGCCTTCAGAAACCAGCTCATTCTTTTGTGCTAACTTACAGTCGTCATGCTGTGGATGGTTTTCGTCCCCACAGTGACGATTACTGGGATGTCATCAATTCGGTCTGGGAAATAAGAGCTGATCGATATAATCGTTTGCAGATTTTAAGTTACTTCGTCAACGGGCAAATTCGTTTGCCAGGTTCCCTGACTCGAGAGGAATATCTCACTGATCCCTGGCAGGCAGCACAGAAAGAGGTGGATTTCGATTTTAAAAGGTTAACCCGTAAAGGTCGATTGGGACTGCGTTTTATTACCTTTTTCGATCAAGATAAAAATCAGGAACTGGAAATTATTGGATATGGCACCATAAAGTATTTTGAACGCAGTACCAAAATTTTCCGCATTATCAATCGTTATGGTTTAGGATTGAACCTGCGCTATGTGAATCGCAGGCAAATCCTAGGAAGAAGTAATGAATTTTCAGCAGGAGGGGATTTACTCTATCAGACCGGTCCAATAGAAGCCTTCCAGAATATAAATGGCCAGAAAACCGATCATTTGGAAGAATTGACGCATGAAGCCATGATCAACTCGGGATTCTTTATCCAGAATTCGATTGATCTTTTCCGCCAGAAATTGTATCTGTTGCTTAGTGCTCGTCTGGAGCAAATCACATTTGATCAAAAGAATCAGCTTCTGTCAGCTCAGAATGATGGGCGTTCCTTTCAGGGATTTACTCCTAAACTGGCATTTAGCTATAAATTCTATTCCTGGTTAGCACTTTATTCTTTGTGGGGAATAAGTTTCGATAGTCCAGCCGCTAATGAACTGGATAATTATCCTATCAGCTCCAAACCGGAAAAATTGATCAATCCTGATTTGCAACCGCAGAAATCGAATAATTTTGAACTTGGAGTTAAAACGGAAGTGAGTCGATTGAAGGTACTACCCATTCAGTATTTTTATTTTGAGACATCGCTGTTTCGTTATGCGATTAAAGAAGAAATTGTCCCCTTTGAAGTATCGGGTGATTATTATTATCGCAATTCGGCGCAAACTATCCGCTACGGACTGGAACTGAATTCTGAAATTAAGTTTCCAGCAGTTCTGACTTTTAAATGGTCCTATACCTATTCCGATTTTACCTACCAGCGCTATACTGCCCGCACGGTTGAAGTGGACCAGCAAGGAAATTTAATAATTCAAGATCGCGATTTTTCAAAAAACATCGTTCCTAATATTCCCCGACATAATTTCTTCTTCAGCACTGTTTTAGAACATTCTATTTTGAGTTGGCTGAGTGTGGTTAGTCAGCTGAACTATTGGGCAGTGAGTGCGATGTATGTGAACGATTCCAATTCTGAATCCGCAGACGGTTTTCGGGTGGTAGGGGTAAATGTGGGAATGGAGCTGAGTGCAAAACCATTTCAGATCATTTGTTCGGCCGGTATCCATAATCTGCTTGATGAGCGGTACGTAAGTTTTATAAATATCAATTCTGCCGATCAGCGTTTTTATGAAACTGGTGCGCCGCGGAATTATTTTGCGACTCTGAAAATTAATCTCAATCTATAAAAATAAGTTTTAAAGAAGATTCTGATAAGAGAATAAAGACAACATTTCTTTTGTTCGTATGATTCTAAGGTTGAATTGAAAAAATAAGGTTCCTTTTTATCATTCTCTTCATAAAACCTTATTCTTTTTTCTTAACCTTAGTAGCAAAAAAATATATCACAATATTATTATTCTTATCACCTTATTTTATGGTTACCTCCTCAGAAAATCTTGTTGATATGAGACAACAATGATTCCTCTTATGAAAGGCATTTCTTGCAAGAGTAGTAAAAAAAGATAATACCCCAACTCGGAAATCACTCCGTTGATCACTAATTCTAAAACTCCGGTATAACGATTGGTCGACTTTGTACATGAATGATTAGCTATCTAACGGGGAAGGAAATCATTCTCATAGCGATTATTTAAAACGTCTACTATTTTTTGTACTTCTACTTATAGTAAATAAGAGGATATTTTAAATATCTATAACGGTTTTATTTATTTATTACTGTAGGGCGGAGAGATGTTCTTTTAACTTTATGCTTTTTAATTATGGGCGTGTCTTTTAGAAAAACTTTCCCTTTCTGAAAGGGCTTCTTCCAGATGGCTGAGTCGGTGTTCGATTCGCTGCAGGTTTCGTAGTTTCAGGTATAATCTGGTTCGCTTTTTGCGGTGGTAGGAGATATTTGCATCGCCGCCCATTTCCATAATCACCTGCAGGATTTCTCGATAGTTTTGGTCATATGCCTCCCTGATTTCACGAATAGTCATGGCTTTCCTCGCCGCTTTAATCTCTGAAAAATATTATCGGCAAGGTTAACAGGATATTTAGAGAATCAGATTGACTTTTACACTGCCTCAATCGTTGACGGGGGTTTGGGGGCGATATTATAAGTAACACTCACCACCCCGGGAACTTGACGGATGATTTCAAACGCTAACTTTTCCAACAGATCGAAGGAAAGCCGGGTGGGAGTAGCCTTTCGGGCATCCAGACTGTCCCAGCAGCGCACTTCAATTTGCTGACCGAAATCTCTTTTTCCATCACGTATACCAGTGACGCGGTCCTCATGCAGGATAGCCAGATATTGGAAGGCAGAGAGGTCCTTAAGCAGTTGTTCAACCACCGCGGTTGCCTTACGCACGGTATGTATGCGCTCTGGAGTTACTTCACCGATAACCCGGGCAGCCAGCGCTGGACCCGGAAAGGGGATCCGCTGAAATATTTCTGCTGGGAGTCCTAATGCTTCACCAACTTTTCTAACCCCATCTTTGCGCAGTTGAACCAGCGGTTCAATGATGCGATAACCAAATGCTTCTTGAGGATCAATACCTAATTGCTCAAAAACATTATGTTGTCTTTTTATTCCGGCCACGGTTTCTTCCACATCGGTAAGAATGGTTCCCTGCAACAAATATTTCACGCCACTCTGTTTGACCAGTCGACCAAAAACTTTTTTATAAAAAGTCTGTGTGATGGCCTCCCGTTTTTCCTCCGGGTCGGTGATACCTTTTAAAGCATTGAAAAAATCACTCTGCGCATCAACGATCTCCACCTTCACCCCTAATTTTTTAAAAAGGTTAACGACTCTTTCTGGTTCACCCTCACGCATCAGACCATTGTTAATAAAGACGGTTTTAAGTTGTCTACCCAGTGCTTTATGCCCCAGCATGGTGACTGTGGAAGAATCCACCCCCCCGGATAAAGCATTGATCGCTGTTCCATTTCCCACCAGATCTTTAATTTCTTTCACTTTCTCCTGAATAAATTTTTGCGGATCTAACTGTTGCGAACTAATCTCTTTGATCATCTTTCTTCTCCTTCTGGAATTCTTGAATATTCTATGGTCATCGTTGATGGGTTATGTCTAAAGGAATTGACAATAAAGCAAATTTCAAAATCTGACTGATATATTTTCTCAAAATATGAAGGATGCACTCCCCAAAAATTTTATAATTCTTGTTTAAAAAAAGTGAAAAGTCATCAAAAAATAGAATAGAGGAGTGTCAAAATCAAGCAATAATGCAGGTTGACTCTTGGCCCAGGCAAGACCATCTGAAAATAGAATTGAATGAGTAACCGTGAAAATATTTTTTGAAATAAATAAACATTTTGCAAAAAAGACACTGGCTGTTCATATTATCATGATTAAAATTTTTACTGAAGTGGTGGGAAATAAAAAATGAATCAACAGAAGAAGATGATGGTTGCCCGTTTATATGGAAAAGGTGATATTCGGATTGAGAAGATTTCAAAACCGCTTTTTCCTTTAAAAGGGCAGGTGTTAATCAAAGTAAAAGCAGTTGGGATTTGTGGGAGTGATTTATATGCTTACCAGCAATCTTCGGGTGGATATCCTATTATTCTGGGACACGAGTATGCTGGCATAGTCGATGAAGTTGGCGCTGAATGTTATGATGGATTCAATCGACTTCTGCAGAAAGGTACAAAAGTGGCCATCGATCCTAATCAGGCCTGCGGAAAATGTGAGATGTGTGAGAAAGGAAATCCAAATCTGTGCGTGAATTTACATTTTACCGGTTTTTATCCAGATGATGGAGCCTTGCAGGAATGGATGATAGTTCCAGCACGCTGTTGTTTTCCTGCCGATCAAAAAATTGATTACGCCAGCCTGGCTTTGCTTGAACCTCTGGGGGTAGCTATTCATGCGGTTGATTTGTCAAAAATTAAAGTGGGTCAATCGGTGACCATCCTGGGTGCCGGTCCCATTGGTCTTTGTGTGTTGCAGGTACTGCGCAGTATGAATATGTCTCCAATTTTCATCGTCGATCAATTTGACTGGCGATTAAAAGTTGCTGAAAGGTTTGGAGGAATTCCCATCAACTTTACCAGAGATGATGCATCGAAATATATTTTGGAATGGACGAAGATGAGAGGTACCGATCTTGTGTTTGAGTCGGCCTGGGCGGATAATGCGGCTCAACAAGCGGCAGAAATTGCAGCAGGTGGTGGCAAATTAATCATGATTGGGATTCCTAAAAATGATCAATTATCTTTTCGTCATTCTGTGCTGAGAAGAAAAGGATTGACCATAATGATGGTCAGACGAATGAAGCACAGTTATCCTCGCGCTATTCAGTTGCTGGAGAGGGGTTTGGTAGATCTAAAGAGCCTGGTGTCTCACCGTTTTCCTCTGGAAAAAACAGCAGAGGCTTTTGCTATAAACGCCACCTATAAAGATCAGGTGGTAAAAGTCATCATCGAAATTTAAAATAAAGTACTAAATATTGAGTTGGATCTTCTCGAGATTTGAATCCATTTAATTTGAATTGGAAAGTGTAATGATGAAAATTTTCCATGGGCTATTTTTTAAAAAAATTAGTCCTATTCCTAGCCGGAGAAAAACAAGAGCTGACTCTTCCATCGCTATAAGGATAAATCAGTAGATAACTCAAGGTTGATTTATGCGATTAGGTGGATTCTATAGTGTGCAGGATATAACAGAATTGGATCTGATTTGTCCGAAACTTGATGCACATGGGCTTTCGGTAATTCCTGCTCCTTATCAACTTCATCGAATGAGCGATGACCAATGCTGGGAATTTGGAGAGAAAGCTCAAGAATTGGATATTGTCATCGGTGAAGCAGGGATGTGGGATAACCTGATGACAACCGATAGACATGTTCAAGAAGAAAGAATTTTACTGGTGCGAACTTTACTTCAAAAAGCAGATAAAATGCGGTGCAAAACAGTGGTCACGTTGGTAGGAAGTTCAGTTGATACCAATCCACCTCTGACTCCGCATCCTGACAATTATAGTCGGAAATTTAAGAATGCATTCCGGGAGGTTGTGCTTCGTATTCTAGATAAACTTGATCTTCGATATACGAAATATTCTATTGAGCCATGGCACAATACTTTCTTTTATCAACCAGAGGAAATCTATAATTTTATTCGTCAAGTGGACCATCCCTTGCTTGCTTTTCACCTGGATCAAATGAATATGATCAGTCAACAAAATTATTTTAAAACCACTGGTTTGATTGAGGATACTTTTAAGTTTTTAGGTGACTATATCAGTAGTGTCCATCTGAAAGATCTTCGCTGTGATCCTTCTTACATGTTTTTAAAATATGATGAAGTTCTTATTGGAGAAGGGGTTCTTGATTATATTACGTTGCTGAAACATCTCGCCTCTCTCTCAATGGATCTTCCCTGCTTCTGTGAACATCTGCAATCAGAACAGGAATACCTTATCAATTTTTCCAGACTTCATGAATTGGCTAAAAAGTCTGGCGTAGAATTCAGAAGACGAATTCCCGGTTCACACTTTATATGATTCTTATCTTATAATAATTGAATGGTTTTCAATGATATTCGATTATTGAACCGAATACTGGTGTTTTAAAAATTTTATGCTTTAAATCTGGAGAATTCTCGAATTCATCCGATGTACCAGAAAGCCCGTCTCCAGATATGATGCTTCAATGCGCTATATAATTCATCGCTTAAAGGGGGGAGATCGGACAATGAACAATTCATATCTGCTTGCTGGATATTTCTCATCCCGGGAATGACCGTTGACACTGCCGTATGTTTAAGAGCAAAACGAGCAGCCACTGAAATTAAATTATCATATGCGGGATTTCCTTTTTCAGTTATGGTTTTCTTTATCTCTTCTACTCTCTGCAAAGTGTCTCTTAATCGTTCACCTTTAAAGTAGTGGCGACGGAAATCGCCTTCCGGGAAAGTATAGTCAGGATGATATTTACCAGTGAGGGAACCTTCATCAAAAACGACCCGCACGATAACGCCAACCTGATTTTCAGCAGCAACTGGCAAAAATTCAGCAGCTGGTTCTTGTTCAAAAATATTGTAAATGACCTGAACAGCATCCAGCCAACCATTTTTCATTAAGTCATTTAACGAATTCTGATCATGTTCGGGAGTGGAAATGCCAATAGCCAGCAGTTTACCTTCTTTTTTTAATTCGCGAAGAATTTCAAGTGCGGTTGGATGTCTATTCCAGGCACGAGTCCAGGTGTGCAATTGTACTACATCTAACACTTCAGCCTGAAGTTTTTTTAAACTGAATTCCACCCGTTGGCGGAGATAGTTTTCAGGATAGCGAACGAGGCATTCATCATAGGGCAGGGGTGGCCAGAAACCATCAGTAGGTGGAATTTTGGTTGCTATTTTCACGGAACCATTGCCTATTTTCTCTCCTCTCTCTTTCAGAACCTTTCCAATCAGATATTCACTATGTCCTTTGCCATATACCTGAGCCGTATCAATAAAGTTTACACCCAGATCCAGTGCTTTATGGAGGGCTTGGATGCTGTCCGAATCCTCTTGTTTACCCCAGGCACTTTTTCCAATCGCCCAGGCACCAAATCCTATTTCTGATACTTCCCAACCCGTTTTACCAAACTTTCGGTATTTCATATTTTCTCCTGATGGTAATGGTCATTATTTCTTCCTTTTATGGGGGAGTGATTTTTTTTATCAATGTAAAGTGAGACCCATTCTGCCAGTCGGCGACCCAATTTAAGGCAAGCGGCTTTTTCTTCACGTTTTTCGGGTGTTCCTGCACAGATGGCTCCATAGTGAAGGGTCATTTGGGGCGCTACATAATCGGTGATACCAAATACTAGAAAGCCGAAGTTCATTAAGACGGTCAGGATAGACAGGCAGCATAATTCAGAGCCACCGCCCCAACCGCCGGAAGAGGAAAAGGCGCAACCGATTTTTCCATCGATTTTGCTCCAATGATCTTGCATTTCCTGATCCCAGAATTTTTTCATTTTCCAGGAAAGTATACCCATATTGGTAGGAGAACCAACGGCAATTCCATCACACAAGAGAATATCTTTTGGGGTGGCCTGATCTACTTTTAACAATTTTACCTTCATTCCAGGTATTTTTTTCGCACCCTCTGCTACATATTTAGCCATCCATTCCGTATTTCCAGTCAGGCTATCATAGAGTACGAGAATTTTTCCCATGACGAGTTACTCCGTTTAAGTTCTGTTTTCTGAATATTCTTGCAATGAATCCCGGAAAACTCAAATATATAATGACTTATCGGTTAAGAAAAATATACTTCAAAATATATTGAAAAATGGTTTTAAGAGCAAACGTTTGTTCAAAATCATAAATAGTTGACAAAATAAAACTGAAAAAACAGTGAATAATAATACTAATAATTGAGAAAATCAAAATATATATAGTAATAAGTTAGAAAATAATTTATTTTAATTGTGGAATCATAATTTCTAAAAAAATATCTTGACAAATTAAATTATAAAATTTATATTTTTCCGCAAACGTTTGCATGATACAATTGTTCATTTTCATGGCACTAACTCATTAAGTAGGACGTACCATGGCAGTGACCCTCCGAGATATCTCTCTTAAGGCTGGCGTATCAATATCAACCGCTTCCCGAGTTTTAAATGGTAAAACTGATAAATATCGCATCAGTCAGAAAACTCAACTCCTGGTGCAAAAAGCCGCTCAACAACTCGCCTATCGACCCAACCAACTCGCCCGCGGACTGCGCCTGAAAAAAACACATACCATTGGTCTGGTTGTCCCCGATATCTCCAATCCATTCTTCGCTCACGTCGCTCGTACTATTCAGATCCAGGCCTATCAAGCAGGATATAGCCTTTTTGTCTGTAATACGGATGAAAATCAAACTACAGAAATCGAACAGATTGAACTCCTGCTCAGCCATAAATTGGATGGTATTATAATTATGCCGGTCGGTGTAAAATATGAACATATTCTGCGGTTGGTGCAAGAACATATACCCTTCGTGCTCATCGATCGTTCATTTGATGAGTTGGAAGCAAATTCGGTGGTCGTGGATAATTACACCGGCGCCTATAAAGCCGTTGAACATCTAATTGAAAATGGCCATCAACGAATAGCTATTATCCAAGGGTTACCAAATACCTATACTAATACTGCCCGCGTGAAAGGCTATCAAGAAGCGCTTACTCATCATCATATCCCTATCGATCCAAATCTGATCGTTGGTGACGATTTCAGACAGGAGAACGGATATATTGAAACTAAATTATTGCTGAATCTGGAAAAACCCCCTACCGCCCTGTTTACTACCAGTGATTTAATAACGCTGGGAGCCCTGCAAGCCATCTATGAGGAACATCTTAAAATTCCACAGGACATTTCTATTGTAGCTTTCGATGATGTGGATTTTGCTCCCTATCTCATCGCACCTTTAACGGTGGTTCAACAACCGAAAGAATTAATGGGTGAAATTGCGGTGAAATTGCTCATTGATGATATCAAAGCCAGAGGTAAATCTGAGAAAAAAAGAATTGTTCTTAAACCAGAGCTCATTGTTCGTAAATCAGTATTTCGGATTCAATCTCCTCATCTGGTAGAACCTACTATGGCTTAATCCCATTGTTTCTTTTTGTGTCTCTCGTTCACATGACGAGAAAATGATTTTTAAAAGAAAAGCTACAAAGGAATATAAATTTAGGTGACCTGTTTAGGATTTAATAAAGTGGAGTAAAAAATGAAAAAAAATCTCCAACTAAATTTCTTTCTTCTACTTCTTTTTTTCATGGTTGTCTCTATTATTTTACGATGCTCCGAAGAATCCAGTGATACTCTGGCACCTTATGAAGGACAAAGAAATCTGAAAATTCTGAAAGTAACACTTAATTATACTCCGGATATACAGTGGTTAGGTGGACGTGTAGCAGCTGTTGGGGTGAATCTGGGTTCTCGAGCAGCACTGGATTCTACTCTGGTATGGTTGATGACTGCTGAGGATAACTCCATTAGCTCTTATGTGACCGTCGGTGAGCATACTGATGTGGATAAAATAGTCTCCTACGGAGGAACGCCAGTGGATAGCCTTCAGGATGAAACTCAATATACATTCTGGATTGCAGAAAAAAGCGCTTTCGATGCTCAATTAGACAGCACAGCCTTAAATCCGGATAATTTTACCGATAGCACTTTTGTATTGAGGTTCATTTTAAAAGGACAAATGGGAGGCGAAAAAGATCCTCAAGGAGATCTGGTGGTTCGAATGCGAGTCTTTCGTGAAGAGAGCCTATTAGAGGATAAATATATAATTGATTGGACTCCCCGCACCATCCCTTTTCGGCGAATTGCGATTCGAGTGAGTTCCTTTGGAGGATTTACCGATTTAATCTGGCACATCGTTACACCCGATTCACTGCCGGATAATATTTATCCACCTGTCGTTATTGGAAGCAACGTTCCCGGAACTGATACGGCTATTTCCTGGCCAGAAACAGGTTTTGAAAGGAATACCGTCTATTTTGTCTGGATGGTTAATTCTAAATGGACGGTGAACGATTTTCGCCCCAGTGCACCAGGTTATGCATGGTTTAGAATTTTTGCTTTTTAAACTAAAAAAAGAGGATATATCTTGTCAAAATCATTTATTTCTTACCTAATTATTCTCATTTTCCTAATCGCAATTTTCTCGTGCAATACCTCTCAAAAAATAACTGAGGATAAAATTACTATAACTTTCTGGCATAGTTTTGTTTCCTCGACCATCCCGGCGCTCAATGAATTGATAACTATGTTCGAAAAAGAATATCCTGAAATTAAAATTAGAGCCCAGTATATTCCTACCGGTGATGCTCTTATTCAAAAATTAATCACCGCTGTTCAAAGCAAAACGGCTCCCGACATCTCCTGGTTACACTCTGATTTTATGCAAGACCTCGTAGAAGCGGATGCCATTTATAAAATGGACGAGTTTATCCATGGTCCAGACAGCATCAGTCAAGCTGATCTTAATGATATTTACCCGGCTCTAATCCGTTATGCATCCTGGAGAGGGGTCTTGTATAGCATACCTATGGAAGCTACTAATTTAGCTTTGATTTACAATAAAGAGATGTTCCGTCAAGCCGGATTAGATCCTGAACATCCACCACAGACCTGGGAAGAATTGCATGATTTTGCCACGAAACTTACCTTTGATAAAGATGGTGATGGGAAATTTGAGCAAGTGGGATTGTTTTTGCCCATTTTCCCTGCTGCCGGTCCCTTGAGTTCCTGGATGGTGTGGCAGTGGCTACCCTATCTCTGGCAGGCGGATGGGGAAATTATTAACGAAGAACAAACCCGAGTAATTTTTAATGAGGAGCCGGGAGTGCAGGCTTTAACTCTCTGGCAGAATATTTTTAATGATCTTAAACTGAATACCTTTACCACTGATTATGATGTGGCGTTTGCTTCTAAACATCTCGCAATGTCGATGGACGGACCCTGGAATCTACCACGTTTCGAAAAGATGATGGCGAATCTGGATTGGGCATTTGCCCCATTGCCTGCTGGACCAAAAAAAAGAGCTACTGTGGTGGGAGGAGAGTATTTAGCTATTTTCAAACAAAGTAAATATCCCAATGAAGCCTGGAAGTTTTTAAGATGGATCATACAACCAGAAATTCAGGCTTTTTGGTCAATGAAATCAGGTTATTTGCCCATTCGGCATGCCGTCTCTAAAATACCGGAATTCCAGGAATACCTGAACAGCCATCCAAATTTTAAGGTATTTGTAGAACAGATGGAAGTAGGGCAAGCTCAACGTCCGATAGATTACTATGGAATTCAAATTACTCGTTATGTAGCAGAAGCCATTGAAAAAGCCACGATCGGGAAAATGGATCCTAAAATGGCTTTGGATGAAGCAGCAATAAAGGCGAATAAACTTTTATCTATGGTACCAAGAGAGAAATAGTATCCCATGACGAGTCTTCGAAATAAATATTTTTCATTCTTAACTAGAACTTCTTTGGGGTGGAATTTCAAAAAAGGTCGAGTTAGCCGACGCAATTTATGGAGTGCACTTTTATTCTTGTCTCCAACTCTGATTATTTTTGCAACTTTCATTATTTTTCCAGTCTTTTTTTCCTTTTATCTCAGCTTTCATGAATGGAATATGTTCAGTTCGGAAACCTCGTTTGTTGGTTTGAAAAATTATAGTCGAATGCTAAGTGATCCCGACTTCTGGCAAGTATTAAAACATACCTTCATCTATACCTTTGGTACCGTGCCGTTGAATATGGTTCTCTCACTGATGATCGCTTATTTATTGAATCAAAAGTTAATTGGTAAAAAATTTTTACGAACTGCACTCTTTGCACCGGTAATCATTTCCCCGGTATCAGCGGCCGTAATCTGGAGATGGCTATATGATCCTAATTTTGGATTAATAAATTATTTTATTAGTCTCTTTGGAATTGATACTATTAATTGGTTGAATGATCCCACTGCTGCCATGTTTGCCTTGATTGTTATGGGGGTGTGGAAGACATTCGGGGTGAATATGGTGCTGTTTTCTGCAGGTTTACAGGCAATACCAGATAGCTATTACGATGCTGCTCAAATTGATGGGGCAGGTCGCTGGGCAAAGTTTTGGTATATCACTATCCCTTTACTTAGCCCCACCACTTTTTTCATCATGGTGATGTCGATGATCAGCTCCTTTCAGGTTTTCGATATTGTTTATGTGTTAACATCCGGAGGACCATTAGGAGCTACCAAAGTATTGGTGTTTTATTTATATGAACATGCTTTCAAGTTTTTTGAAATGGGTTATGCATCGGCCGTGGCCTATTTCCTCTTTGCGATTTTGGTGGTAATGACTCTGATCCAGGTGAAATATATGAAATCAAGTGTATATGATGTGGTGTGACAATGACTGCTGGCAAATCAAAGAAAAATCAGATGAGCAAAATCGGTAAATCAGTCTTACTGCATCTGATCATTTACACAGCGGCACTGGCTACAGTCGCCCCATTCATCTGGATGATCTTGACCTCTGTGAAGAGTATGAATGATATTTTTGTCTATCCACCAAAATGGTGGCCTTCTGAATTCCATTTTGAAAATTATAAAAGAGTCTTTGAGGCAGCCCCCTTCGGGCGTTTTTATCTGAATAGTATTTTTGTGGCGATAACGGTGACCCTGGGACAGCTCATTACCTGTTCTATGGCCGCCTTTGCTTTTGCACGATTGAAATTCTGGGGCAGAGATGTACTTTTTTTCGTTTTTCTGGGAACAATGATGATCCCCTATCAAGTCACCATGATTCCCAGCTTCATGATGTTGTACTGGTTAGGCTGGATCGATAGTTATAAGGCACTCATTGTTCCTGGACTGGCTTCAGCCTTTGGAACTTTTTTACTGCGACAATTTTTCCTTACGATTCCCAAGGAATTAGAAGAAGCAGCTTATATTGATGGCTGCAGTCGCTTTCGAGCATTATGGAGTATTATCATTCCCCTGGCAAAACCGGCTCTTGCGACCCTGGCCATCTTTACTTTCATGGGAGTATTCAATGATTTTATCTGGGCTTTAATTGTGATCAATTCTGAAGAAATGCGTACTGTGCAATTAGGTTTGGCTATTTTCCGCGACCGATATATCACCGAATGGGATTTATTAATGGCCGGATCAGTTACAGCCACTTTTCCGATCCTCTTTGTCTTTTTCTTTGCCCAAAAATATTTTATTAAAGGAATCACCTTGTCTGGATTAAAAGAATAATAAAAATAAAAGAAGGAGGTTGACCTTAGACAAAATTAAAAAGACATGTTGAAAAAACCGCTTCAAATTAACAAAAGGTTAAGTAACCCAAATTAATGGAGGTATCTATGAATCGTTTCAAAACAATGTGGTGTGTGTTGGCGGTTTGTCTGTTTCTGCCGCTGTATGCCCAGGCGCCTTATGGAGTAGGGGATAATATTATTGTCCCCTATGTTGCTCCAGGAACCCTCACCCTGGATGGCAATGACAATGAAGCCGCCTGGCAGAATGCAGTACCTGTCGACATAATGGCCTATTGGGAAGGGTCCTGGTCAGGACATCCCGTTCCCGATGTGGATGCTGTGGCCAAATTACTTTGGACCGAAGACACCCTGTTTGCTTTTGTTCGGATCGAGGATTACCAATATCTATACTTCGGTCCGGATACTGTTCCATGGGGTGGTGAGCAGATCTTTGTCGGAATTGACCGCCAGTTGATTGGTGATCCTCCTGGGGACATGTATGATCCCAGTTGGGGAGGCGGTACTTTTAATGCTCCGGATAAAGGACCAACTGTCTACAAAATCTCTGATCTGGGCATTACTTGTAATTGGGGATTCGATGGAATCTCTCCAACAGATTCTGGTTGGGTAGCGGGAACAGTATTTATTGATCAGGTGAATTTTGTGTGGGGTGTGGAAATGAAAATCTGGGCTCCCCGCATCCGAACCAATTCAATGGTGGGATTTAATATTGGAGCAGCAACGGCCGATTCAAGCTTTAATCCCGGCAGTGGGGATAAAGCGTATGCCTATTTCTGCTGGCATCCTCAACCATCAGATACCCTTAAAGGTTATCCCACAGAGTTTTATGCCGGGGATATCATGAGGCGTGCTCAGAGCTTCGGCACTCTAACTTTTGTGGGTGGACCTACCTACTATGGTGTAAATGATGAAGTTGTTGTTCCTTATGTTGATCCGGGTACATTGAATTTAGATGGTAATGATATTGAAGCCGCCTGGCAGGATGCGGCACCGGTCGATATTATGGCTTATTGGGAAGGATCCTGGTCAGGACATCCCGTTCCCGATGTGGACGCTTCTGCGAAATTGCTATGGACAAATGACACCCTATTCGCCTTTGTCAAAATTGAGGATTATCAATATCTCTATTTTGGTCCGGATACTGTTCCCTGGGGCGGTGAGCAGATTTTTCTGGGCGTAGACGGGCCAATGTATGGTGATCCTCCTGGGGATATGTACGATCCCAGTTGGGGTGGTGGTACTTTCAATGCTCCGGATAAAGGCCCGACTGTCTACAAAATCTCTGATCTGGGTATTACTTGCAACTGGGGATTTGATGGGATCGTTCCTCAGGATTCTGGTTGGGTAGATGGAACAGTATTTATTGACCAAACCAATTTCATCTGGGGAGTTGAAATGAAAGCCTATCTGCCACAGGTGGCTCTGGGCACCCGGGTTGGTTTTAACATTGGTGCGGCAACGGCCGATTCAAGTTTTAATCCTGGTAGTGGGGATAAAGCCTATGCTTATTTCTGCTGGCATCCTCAACCCTCTGATACGCTAAGTGGCTATCCAACTGAATTTTATGCGGGTGACATCATGCGCCGTGCTCAAAGTTTTGGGACATTACGATTTGAATTGAGCACCGATATAAAGAGTCGTCCATTGGCGAACGGTGAGCAACTACCCAATCAGTATGTTTTACTCCAGAATTATCCCAATCCGTTTAATCCTTCCACCAATATTCAATTCAGTATCCACAAAACGGCACAGGTAAAATTGGAAGTATTCAACATTGTGGGGCAGAAAGTCGCTACACTCTATGATGGACAGAAAGCGGCCGGAAGTTATGTGGTAAGTTGGGATAGTAAGGATTTGGCCAGCGGCGTTTATTTCTATCGGTTAAGTGTGGATGATCAAGTGGTAGCAACCAAGAAAGCATTATTGATGAAGTAAGCTGATTTTTATTGGCAGTAGGGCATCAGCCCTACTGCCAAATTTTATCATCATTTTATTATGTTTCAAATTATTAGAATCCGAGGATAACTGAGAGCATGAGAGCAGCAATTTTAAAAGCACCAAGAAAATTTGTCATCGAAGAACTTCCTATTCCAGAAATCAAAGAAGATGAAGTTCTGATAAAGACTAAAATCTGTGGGGTGTGTACTTCGGAATTAGATATATGGAACGGTGTCAATAAGGGAATCAAATTTCCCATCTTCATCGGACATGAAGTATCCGGGATTATTGAAAAAACAGGTCCAAAAGTGACGGCTGTAAAACCAGGCGATGCCGTTTCTGTTTGGTGCGATGGCAAAGGATATGCTGAGTATGTGGCTATAAAAGAAGCCTACGTTTATAAATTGAAAAATAAAAATTTGCTATCTCAAGCCCTGGGTGAGCCTATCGCCTGTTCTGTTAATGGGGTTCGCAAATTGAATGTTCAACTCAATGAGAGTGTCTGCATCGTCGGGTGTGGATTTATGGGATTGATCATGTTGCAGGTTTTCAAAGTCGCTGGTGTGGGGATGATTATAGCAGTGGATACCAGGGATAGCATATTACAAATTGCAAAAAAACTGGGTGCGCATTATACATTTAATCCTTTAAAACATAATGTAAAGAATGAAATTTACCAATTAACAAATCAGCGAGGAGTTGATATTGGAGTTGAAGCTGCTGGCAACCAAAAATCGTTAGATCTCACTTCGGAAATCGTACGAATGGAGGGAAAACTGGAGGTTTTCGGTTTTCATCAGGGGGAAGCTCGTCAAGTAAATTGGGGATATTGGAATTGGATGGCTTTCCAGATAATCAATGGACATACACGAAGTCCTCATATCTACGTCGAGGGGATGCGAATAGGATTGCAGCTTTTAGAAATGAATAAACTAAAGATGAAAGATCTGGTTACTCATCATTTTCCTTTGACTCAAATCAACGAGGCTTTCAAAATTGCCATTAAAAAGCCCCAAGATTTTGTCAAAGGAATGATAACCTTTTAACATAAATGTGAGTCGTCAATCGAAATTATATTAAAGTATGGGGTTTAAGATGAGCAGAAGGAAAAATAATAAACATTTTACAAATCTCATATTAATAGCCTGCATTATTTCTTTCAGTCATCCGTTGCTTTCCCCTGATAAGAAAAGTTGGTTATTTGCCAGTACCAGAGGGAAGATCTCTGGAAAAGTTATCGATTCGCAAACCAAAGAATCTTTACCCGGGGTAAATATAGTGATTGTTGGCACTACCATGGGGGCGGCAACTGATTCAGAAGGGGAATATTTTATTGCGAATGTCCCTACTGGTGTATATTCACTTACTGCCTCAATGATTGGATATCAGGAGGTTACCATTACAAATGTCCATGTTCGTATTAATGGAACCACGGAGGTCATGTTTACTTTGTCGCAGACGGCCTTACAATCGGAAGAAGTGGTTATTGTAGCTGAGCGACCGCCGATTGAGTTTGATAAGACCTCGACGGTGAGTTACCTGAATGAAACGCAAATTATTGCCCAGCCAACCAAAGTTTTCACTGAAGTTTTAACCACTCTTCCCAGCATTAATGATGAAAATGGAGTGCTAAAATTCCGGGGCGGAACTCTGGATCAGGTTGCCTTCATTGTCGATGGAGCCAGAGTGAGAAATCCAATGGATCATACTCCTTACACCGATCTGAATTTGAGTTCGATCCAGGAAGTAGAAGTGGTTACTGGCGCTTTTAATGCTGAATATGGAGAGGCCCAATCGGGAGTGGTCAATGTTATCACCAAAGAAGGTTCCAATAAATACGAATTCTATATTGACACCCGTTATACTCCTCCAGGGAAAAAGCATTGGGGTGTATCTCTTTATGATCAGAGTACAGATCTATACTGGGAAAACACACATGCTCGACATCTGGAGTGGTGGATTGAGAACACCGATCAATGGGTGGATAATGAGGGAAATTATGGATATGAACCGGATTGCAAATGGACGCCCGAAGAAGCATACCAAAATTATCTGGATACTCATAAACCTCTTAATGATTACACAAAAACGCCCAGTTATGAAACTGAAGTCAGTTTTGGAGGCCCCTTTCCGTTTGTCAGAAATTTATCTTTCTTCCTCACCGGTCGTTACCGCTCCTTAGCACCTCTTTTTGGCAATGCCTATTATGACAAAGGGACTTTTTTTGATGGAACGGCAAAGATAGCGTATCAAATCAATCCCCATATGAAACTGATAGTGTCCGGTTTATATAGCGATGAAAATTCTGCCTGGGGCATTGAGGGTCCACCTGATTTCTTTTATGCTGCCAATTACGGAGTCGATTCTCGGTATGCATATTATGATTTTGTTGGTCTACCAGATAATAAGACCAGTAATCTATCGGCTATTTTCTCTCATGTTTTGAATAAATCAACATTATATGAATTTCGACTTGGTTGGTTAAATGCCAAACGGAAAGTAGATACTTTTCCTGATGATCCTATTGGATGGGCTGCCACCGGACCGACCTTCGACAATTTGCGAGCCGTAGACGCCCAGGGCAATCCAATTATTGGCGGATATAAAAATCGAATCGGGTATCATACCACCGGTTATTATTACCGATTTGATGATTCCAATACGGAATGGAATGCGACTGGCTTTATTGGCAGTCAATTAACGAAAAACTTATATGTAAAAAGCGGTTTTGAGTTTACGTACTATGTCCTGGATCATTTTAATCAATCCAAACTACCTAATCGCACCGACCAAAAAGTATATAAACCTTATCAGGGGGCACTATATGCCCAGAATAAACTTGAGTTTGCGGGCTTCATCATGAATCTTGGCCTGCGCCTCGATTTTTATAATCCCAATGATGTGGTCTATTCGAATCTTTTTGATCCTCTTAATTCTCCAACACGAAAAACGAAACTTTTCACTCAATTGAGTCCCCGACTGGGTGTTTCACATCCGATTGATGCTAATACCGTACTTCATTTTTCGTATGGCCACTTTTTCCAACGTGCTTCTTTTGGGGATTATGGAGAAGGAAATAACGGAGGAATGGGCAGTTTGACTACTTTCATTGTGGATGGGACAAATTTCCCATGGGTTTTGGGAAACCGAGAATTGAAACCGCAAAAAACCGTAGCCTATGAAGTGGGAATCGAGCGAAATTTCTTTAGACGGCTGGTAGTGAAATTGACCGGTTATTATAAAGATATCAAGAATACCATTCGAGTGACGACTATTCAAACTCCCACTGGTGTCTATTCAACAAATAGTAATGGAGATTATGCAGATGTAAAAGGAATAGAGATCTCTGCCAATCTGCTGCCTATGCGTACTCCGGCTGGAAACTTCTGGGGATATGCGAACTACACCGATCAAACGAGTATTGATGGTAAAAGTGGCGCACCTGTCGCTATCAGCTATGATGGAGGAGTGCAGTATGCGGGTAGCGGAGATATCATTCTGCACAATAATCCACGCTTCAAAGGAGGAATATTCTATCAAACCTCTTCCAATTGGAATTTCCTCTTCGGAATCTTTAAAGATATCACCACTTCTCTAAATTATTATATGACTTTTCCTAATAAGATGCTACGATCGGATTATTTCCTGTTTGAAGGAAAAAAATATTTGCGCCCAGCTGATAAGCTTGCAGATCTGCGTATTCGCAAAAACATTTCTCTCATGCATTCCAGAATGATTGTTAGTCCGTACCTTGAGGTGAGAAATTTATTTAATGATAAGTGGATTTATTTCCAGGCTTTCGAAAGCGCTTCGGTAGAAGATCAACGAAAATTCGTTGAAAGTAATTTTGATTATATTCCGAGCAAGACCTCGAATGGGGTGACGATTTTAGATATGGGTAAATATCGCAATCTACCCCGTTACTTTTTAGTGGGAATAGGTTTACAATTTTAAATTCTTACGATCACCATCTTGATGAATGGAAATGTTATTCGAATGAATTAAAAATAATGAGGCATCTATTATCGGTGAGGTTTGAGATATGAGATTAAAACGTTATATAGTAGAATGGGTAATATTCTGGCAAGTTGGATTTCTACTTTTGGTTCTTCTTTCTTCAGCCATAGCACAGGGAGAAACAGAGAAAATTCATAAGCGGGGTCGATTATGGGAAGTGATCGCCAATGATGGGTGGATCGGCACACTGGGAGCATGGGATTTTCTCGTTTCATATCCGGAAGGGATGTTCCCGGGTTTTAAGGGATATTATCATCCGGTGGGTGGGGAATTTCAGGCTGAAAATACTTTTGCCAATGCTAACATGCACAATTTCCGCAGCGGTTGTTGGATAGTCGCTAAAAATATTTTAACTCCTGGTCCACCACCGTACAATAATCCCACTCCTACCGATTATGAAGTGTACCTTTCGGGGATGCAGGAAGATACATATGGGGTAGAAGCGACCCGACCCCCCATGCTGTTTCTGACTAATTATTTAGAAGATCAAAATTTTAATCCTTTGCTTCCGGAAGAAATGACTGAGGCGGTTTGGCATACCAGTACTTCTGTGACGGTCACCCGCCGTAGTTATGTATGGGGTTTTCCGGGGTACTGTGATTTTATCATTTATGATTATGTTTTTAAGAATGAAGGGAAAATCGTCTCTACTTTTAATAACGAGATAATTGATGGTTTTCCTGCCCAGAATCTGAATAATATTTATATTGTATTTCATTCAGGAATATCTGTTTCAACTAAGAGTCAGATTAATTTCCATGCAGACTTAAATGGAGTGCAAGCCGGAGCTTTCGGCTGGAAAATTGAAACCTTTCATGATTATTATCACATTGATGACAATGGTACCCTACTCTATTCAACCAATTATAATGGCGGGAAAGAACCTCCTCCCTGGGATATTTATCCGATGAAAGATAATCAAGAATGGAAACTTCACTTTGGCGATGAACTGCAGAGCCCAGCCGCTTTCGGATGGCTGGCACTTTATGCCAGTCCAACGGGTACGCAACCGCGGACGTCTCCCCGGCCGGATGTCATTCGAGTAGATTCTCATAAAGGAGGAACCTTCAAAGGATCGGATCTGGATTTAGAATTTTTCCGCCTGGCAAATAATCGTCCCAAGAAAGATTTTTATGATTTTGCTGCAAGCCCCGATACCCAGGCTGTACTAGGCAATAATGGAAACCGCTTGAACTTTTACACTCTTTCTTACGGTCCATATAAATTGAATTTTGGAGATTCTTTGCGATTTATAATTGCAGAAATCGCAGGTGTGATGGATTATAATGAGGTCATTGCGGGAGATCCACAAGGTCATTTTCCCGACAGTACCATCGCTGCTATCCGTCGGAATGCCACCCTGGCTCGTCAAGCCGTGCAATGGGGATTTGGTGCCGAAGTGAACGGAATGCCCCTGGCAGCCGATATACCTGAACCCCCTCCAGCCCCAAAAGTAGTGGCGGCAAATACCTCCTTTAGCGATGAATTGGCTAAAATAGGAGTTACCTGGGATAATATAGCGGAGACTACCGTTATTCATGATGCTTCAGGTGCGGTATTTTACGACGGCATTAATGATCTTAATGGCTACCGTATCTACCGTTCAGAAGATTTTCAATATGATACCGGAACAGAAGGAACGGTTTTTCGTGGAGCAGCCTGGAATATGATTGCTGATATTCCCAAGTCTGAATTTTCTAACTACTGGAATAGCTCTTTGAATAAGTACCAATATGAAGACAGTACAATAAGTTTTGGGCGAAAATACGGGTATTATGTCGCGGCTTATAATTCCAATCCACGACCCTGGACTTCTGCCAATGGAACAGTAGTTACCGGACTGCCCGAATTAGCTAGTGGATCTTATCGTCGAAGTGAACCAGTGTCCGCTACTGCCGGTCCTGTGAACAGTTTTGATATTTTCGTAGCCCCCAACCCATATGTTTATAATGATCCGGTACGCAGTTTCGGTATTAATGATCCCTATAAAATTGAGTTCAGAAATTTACCTGAAAATTGTACCATCAGAATTTATACCGTTTCTGGAGATTTAGTGAGAACCATACAACATAAACCCGATCAATTTGGGAATTTATCAGGTACCGAAAGCTGGAATCAGAAGTCCGATTCGGGATTACTTGTTGCTCCAGGTGTCTATATTTACCATATCAAATCCAATACAGCTGGGTTAGATAAAAGCCTGAGTGGCAAGTTAATGATTATTCGATAAAAGAGATGAACATGTTTAGAGTAATGATATCCAAGGTAATGAGAAGGTGATCTATGAAAAAACTTAATTTTGTTAGCTTCTTTTCTATTTTTATACTTTTCTCTGTCGGTTCAGGATTGGCGACAGGGTTTAATAAAGGTGGAAGAACATCCTTTCAATTCGTTAAGATTGGGATTGGTGCTAGACAGGTTGCTATGGGCGAGGCCTGTATAGCTGTCGTTCGTGACGTCAACTCGGTCTTCTGGAATCCAGCCAATATTACTGGAATATCCAATATACAGGCATCCTTCACGTATACTCGCTGGTTAGCAGATATGGATTACCTCGCCGGAGCGGTAGGATATCGTTGGAGAAAAATAGGTTTATTGGCCTTGAGCATTGCCAGTCTTGATTATGGAGATATCCCTGAAGCACTAGCCTATCATCCATTGAGTGGGAATGATACCCGAACCGGCGAGTCATTCACCGGAAATGATTTAATGATAGGATTAACTTTTGCCCGTGAATTTACCGATCGACTCTCTATTGGAGTTTCTGCGAAATATTTGAAAGAAAAATTATTTGTTTATGATGAGAGTATTTTGGTTTTCGAGGTAGGTACTTTTTATAATACTGGATTTAAAGGTGTTCGATTCGGAATGGGTGCCCAAAATTTTGCTGGACGTTCCGTTAGTTGGCTGGAAGTCAGTGACCGTCAAGAAGGTTATGATATACCTCTGCTTTTTAAAGTGGGAATAGCCTTGGATATGATCGCCGGTCAGGATGGTGTTTTTAATTTAGGAGAAGACCACCAATTTCAGCTAAGTTTTGATGCGGTGAATTCCAATGATTATGGAGAGAGATATCACCTGGGTGGTGAATATTGGTTTAATCAGATATTTGCCCTACGTGGCGGTTATCGTTTTAATTATGAAGAGGGCAATCTATCTGCCGGCTTTGGCTTGCAATCTCAAATATCAGGAGTAGGTTTTCAAATAGATTACGCCTATGTGAATTACCAATATTTAGATACTCCGCACCGTTTTTCGTTATTGTTTACATTTTAACTAAATACAGCAATACAAATCGACGTTTTATGAATAGAGACAATCAGTGTGCTGAGGGTTGTTTTTGCAGAGGAGATCTGTATGGCATTTTCGAAAATAGTATTGACTGGTGAAAAATTAACCAGGGAAAATTTTGCACAACCTCCTATGAAAATGGGAATCCTCCCTTTTTGGTTCTGGAACGGCAAACTGGATAAAAGAGAACTTGAATGGCAATTGCGAGAATATGCGGATAAAGGAATTACCGGGTTGTTTTTGCATGGAAGGTTCGGATTGAAAGTTCCGTACCTCTCCCTGGAGTGGTTCGATCGGGTAAAATTTGTGGTCTCAAAAGCCAGGGAAATAGGAATTGACATCTGGGTGTATGATGAGATGAACTGGCCGAGCGGGACAGCAGAAAAACAAGTGGTAAAAAAATATCCTTATCTTTGTCAGAAATATTTAGAAGTGGTGGTGTTGCCCGTCGATGGCCCACTATTTACTTTTCTGGAAGCCTCGGATTCACGTTATGTCAATACTGGTAAATCAAAACCAATTGCCGCTTTTGCCTGTTCAGCTGAAGAATTTGAGAAGGGAATTGAAAATCCAATTGATCTTACTTCTAACTTATCCTTTGAGGTTGTGATACCGTGGGAAGCTCCAGCTGGACAATGGAAATTGCTGTATTTCCTGGAAAAACAAGTAGATTATTATATTGATCCTCTCAATCCTGAATCTACTCAACGGTTCATTGAAATCACTCACGAAGGTTATAAGAAAGCAGTAGGCAAAGAATTCGGGAAAATTGTTCCGGGCTTCTATACCGACGAACCTGCTATGTATTATTATCAAGTCGGAATGGATAATTATGCCATTCCCTGGACCAGTAAAATGTTTAGAATTTTTCGTGAGCGTAGAGGATATGATTTACGTCCATTTCTCCCAGCTTTATATTTTAATATGGGAGTAAGAACTTCTCAAATCCGATACGATTTTTGGCGAACACTCACCGAACAATATGCAGAAAGTTATTATCAGCAGATTCAGGAGTGGTGTGAAAAAAATGGGGTTATCTTCACTGGACATCTCCTATTTGAAGAATGGCTCAGAATGCATGCCCGTTGTGAAGGAAACATTTTTAAATATTTGAAGCATTTTCACTTAATTGGTGTTGATCATTTATATCCTCGCATCGGCAGCGAAGACAATCCAAGCGAACATGTGTCACTCAAGATTGCCAGTTCAGCTGCTCACCACTATGGAAGTACTCGTGTTTTATGCGAATCAATGGGTGGAACCTATTGGGATTGTACGCTGGAAAGAATGAAGTGGATGGCCAATTGGGAATATGTGCTGGGTGTCAATCTGTTCAATAATCATGGATATCACTATTCTATCGAGGGTGAGCGAAAACGGGATTGGCCTCCGTCCCAGTTTTATCATCATAGCTGGTGGAAATATTATCGCCATTTTACGCACTATATGTCCCGCTTAAGCTATCTGTTGTCCGGAGGTCGCCATATCGCAAAAGTATTAGTGCTTTATCCTATTAACAGTATCTGGACAAATTATACTCCACAGCAACACAATGAAATCGGCGATGTGATTGAAGCCGATTTTAGCTATTTATGCGATACTCTGCTGCGATTGCATTATGATTTTGATTATGTAGATGAAGACGATTTAATTGCCGCTCGACTTGAAAATTCCCTAATTAAAATCGGAGATGAAGATTATTCACTACTTATTTTGCCTCCCCTTACCCATATAAAACGAAAAACTTTTGAGATCATCAAAAAATTTGTGAAGCGTGGTGGAAAGGTCATTGCTGATACGCTATTGCCAGTAGAATTTCTGGAAACATCACAAATCGACGCCAGAAAAGAGATAAAATCTTTGTTCGGGGTCGATCCTCACCACTTACTGCAAAATTTTTTGCAACGTAAGAAACTTGATATCCATCGGCAAAATAGTCAGGGTGAGGTTTTCGTCATCGGGGGTGGTGGACTGCATCAGGTCAGGAAAAAAGAGATTTTGAGGAAATTGTTGAATTTGTGCGTCATTCCTGATGTCATCATCGATCACGAAGATGTATTTTATCTTCACCGACAGAAAGATGGATATGATATTTATTTTCTGGTAAATCTAAAACAGGAAAACCTGGGAGAAGTAAATATCTCCTTTGAAAAAGCGGCTAAGCCAGAACTGTGGAATCCGGTGACTGGAGAAACAAAAGAGGTGTTGCCTTATTCCATTCAGGGAGGTCGGCTATCTATTCGTTTATTCTTTCATGCCAATGAGTCTCATGTAATAGTTCTGAAAAATAAAGTCGATGAAGTATATATTTCTGAAACAAACCTGCATATCGAATCATTCGGGAAAAATTCGTTGTCTGGATATCTACCAAATTCTGAAAGAGTTGTTCAGGCAAAAATCAAAAAACAAAGAACGACCGTTCATCTTGAGGTGAAGGCAATCAGAGAACTGCCCGCGATAAAGTTGGGCAAAACATTTTCGTTTGATATTGGAGGTGACAATGCTTTATGTCTCTTCGACTGGAAAATGAGTATCCAAACCACTCAGGTCAACGAAGCCAATTTTTTTAAAACAAATCTGAATGATTCAAAATGGTTACATGTAAAAGCTGGTGCCTGGGAGATGCAGCTTCCACAGGAGAGAGAGCGGGAAGATTATCCTGTGACGTTGTTCTACCGCGCTTATTTTACTATCGCAGAGATGCCCACCCAATTAAAACTGCTGGTTGATGGTTTTAGTGGACGTGCTTATCAACTTTTTATTAATGGTAAAACGATGAAATCAAAAGGTCATCGCAGTTACCTGGATGCCGAAATGAAGGAAATTGATATTCGTCCGTATTGTAAGATTGGTAAAAATCTAATAGCAGTGAAACTCATCGTTAACAAACGAACCGATGGAATTTTGGATTTAATAAAAATTACCGGTCCATTTGCTTTGCAAAGAACTGCTCAGGGTTATGTAATCATAAAAAAGAAAAAAGAAATATCAATTGGGGATTGGACTCAGCAAGGATATCCGTTTTATTCAGGCACTGGTGTGTATGAGACTCAATTCTATTTGTCTAAAGATTTCATTCAGGGTAAGTTATTTCTTTCCTTGGAATGTGGAGAAGATATCGCGGAAGTACAGCTGAATAATCATCCTCCGCGGATTTTACCCTGGCATCCTTATGTGATGGATATATCAAAATTAATTCGACCGGGTAAAAATACGATAACCATTAAGATTACTAATACATCTATTAATTTGTTGGAGGGTGTGCTAAAAAAATCTGGATTATTAACTGAACCCCAGATTATTCACAAACACCTATATGACTTGTCTTTTTAAATTTTAAAAATTTATTGAAAAAAGATGAGTTTTGACTGAATGACATTTTAGTAAAAACGCTTATAGTGAAAAGAATATGAAAAAGTGTGGTGTTTTAAATTCTCATCTCGCAAAAATTATCGCTTCTACGGGTCATACGGATTGTTTAGTTATCTGTGATTGTGGCCTGCCCATCCCCAAGCATGCTGAAATTGTGGATTTAGCTTTAGCTCCCAATATTCCTGGCTTTTTGGAAACATTGGATGTTGTGCTTCAAGAATTGCAGGTGGAAGAAATTTATCTGGCGACTGAATTGGAACAAAATCATCCGAATCTGTATCGTGATATTATATCTCGTCTACCCGAGGTAAAGATAAATAAACTATCACATGAGGATTTTAAAGCGTTTATTTCAAATAAAGAGAATATTTCCTTTGTTCGCACCGGCGAAACAACTTCTTATGCAAATGTGGTTTTAGTTTCGGGAGTTACCTTTAAATAAAATAATCTAGGATATTCATTGCAATGCAATATCGACCTTTTGGAAAATTAGGTTGGCGAGTTTCTGAGATTGGATTTGGGGCGTGGGCTATCGGGGGAGATATGTGGGGACCTCAGGATGATGCCGAATCGATTAAGGCTCTCCATCGCGCGATTGACAATGGAGTAAATTTTATTGACACTGCTCAAGGTTATGGCAAGGGACATAGTGAAGAGTTGATCGGGAAAGTGTTGAAGGAGAGAAATGAAGAAATTTATGTAGCTACTAAAGTTCCTCCTCAGGAGGGAACGGTATGGCCACCTCCGGAAGATCAGGATGTACTGATCTCATATCCCCCGGGTCGAATTACCCAGCGTTGTGAAGAGTCATTGAAGCGTCTGAAAAGGGATTACATTGATTTGTATCAATTTCATACCTGGAGCACAGCTTTTAATATTCGGAATGAATGGTTCGAGGAAATGAGCAAACTAAAAGAACAAGGTAAAATTCGCGCTATTGGCGTCTCCGTTCCAGATGCCACTCCGGATAATGTCATTGGAGCATTAGCATTAGATAAAGTAGATGCCGTACAGGTGATCTATAATATCTTTGAACACTACCCACAATGGAATCTTTTCCCAGTGTGCCAAAAATTAGGTATTGGAGTCATCGTTAGAGTTCCATTTGACGAAGGAGCTTTAACCGGAAAGTATACTTTACAAACAAAATTCCCGGAAGGGGATGTCAGAAATTATTATTTCAGAGGTAACAATCTTCGGGCAGTGGTGGGGCGCGTGGAAGAGATAAAAAAATTCTTAAATAAAAGACATCCGGAAATGACAATGGCGGAATATGCCCTACGTTTTACTCTTAGTCATCCCGCCGTTCATACCGTTATTCCAGGGATTCGCAACATTGTGCAGGCCGATCAAAATACACGTTGTAGCGATGGTCAGCTACTGAGCGTCCAGGAATTAAAAGAACTTCAGAAGTTTTACTGGCGAAAAGATTTCTGGCATGAAGAAGTAAAAGCCTAATTTCCATTTATTTTCACTGATTGATGTCTAATCATCGGGTTTTATTGTGAAAATATTTAAAGAGAAAATATATCAGACAGGAGATACACATGAAAAAGTTAGGTGTTTTTATATTATTAATTCTGTTCATACTGTTATCTTCAAATAGTTTTTCGCAAATAAGTAAAACGATTTATCATCAATTAATAAAACCAACCAATGCAATTTATTATCATGTACCGGTAGGTCTTTGTGAAGACTATCCTGAAGAAACTACCACCATGGAAATTATAAAGAATGATTTTGAATTTCTTAAAACAAATAATGTCAAATTTTTAAGAATCTCTTTTGGTTGGGATGCTATCGAATCCCAGAAAGATAAGTATGATTGGTTATTCTGGGACGATTTTGTACGGATGGCGGTAGATGAATATGGAATCACTCTTATCCCTTATATTTGCTATACTCCTCAATGGATCTCCAGTGGAGCCTCTGACACCATGTTTTTCTGGCATTTTCCGCCGGTAGATTATGAGCAGTTTGGTAAATTTATGAAAGCGTTGGTGAACCGTTATAAAGATCGGATTAAAACCTGGGAGTTGTGGAATGAACCAGATATTTCGATATATTGGAAGGGCAGTGTAGCCGATTTTGCACGTTTGATAAAGATTGGTTCGCAGGCCGTGCGTGAAGCCGATCCACAAGCAAAAGTCGTGCTGGGCGGAATTGCTTATAACCCATCATTCATTCTGGAATTATTCCGTGATCATGGAGTGAGTCCTTATGTGGATATTGTCAATATGCACAATTATTATGAAACCTGGCATCGGAATCCGGTAGAAAAAATTGTAGATTATGTCAATGAAGTATATGAAGTAGTCTGGCGTTATGGCAATAATCAATCCCTCTGGATGGCGGAAGTAGGTTATAGCACCTTCCGTAAGAACGGGTATGTATCCAGCTCCTATTCTAATTTTTATGATTACGAGCATACTCCATCTTATCAGGCTGTCGATTTGTTCAAGAGATTGGCGCTGGTGGTTTCAACTGAAAAAATTGCCGCTATTGCCTGGTATGAATTAAAAGATCTTCCCCCCACTGAAGAAGTCATTGGTGATGAATATAATAACCGGCATTTAGGAGTGGCTTATGTCGACTATAGTCCCAAACCTGCCACCAGAGCTCTAGTTTTTTTCAATTCGCTTTTTTCTCAAAAGTATAAAAATATATCAACAGAAGTGATGGTTGAAAAACCTCTTGCTTCGGATAGCCGATGTCTGGTATTTGAAAATGAAGATGGGTCGGTTATCGTTGTGGCCTGGTTACAGACCAATGTCCCGGGTCGAAATCCTCTGGACAAATCCGGAAAGCTGGTAGATAAACGCAAAGAAAAACTCAACCTGCGAATTCCCCGGCAGCTAAGGGGAAAAGCAGTGAGATATAATGAATTAGGTGAAAATAATCCATATAATAAAGTCAGGGTAAAAAAAGATGGAGTTTATCTGGATGACCTTTCTTTAGAAGGGGGCAAAATTTCTATTATTAAAATTGAAAAATAGTTATGCAGGTGCAAAATGATCATAAAAGCTCGGAAAGTAACAAAGGAAAATTTTAAGAAATTCGGAAAAGTGGTTGTTCAGCCCAAAGGTAAGCCCACCTCGGAAGGTGCGGATTACAAGTTCTGGTCAGACATCGCTCATTATCAAATTGATGAAGAAACAGAAATTGGTATTTGCCAGGTGTTTCTTCAGACCAGGAATATCGTCGCAGGAATGGAAAGGCATTTACATACGCCCGAGATTTTAATTCCAATCGATGCTCCTTTTGTTGTTCCACTTTTACTGGAAGGCGAAAAGGAAGAAAAAGCTGAGGCATTTCGAGTAGATCTGGGTGAAGCTATTGTAATCCATGAGGGTGTTTGGCATGGCGCCTGTCTCCCGGTTGGACAAAAGAAATCATCCTACTTTGTCATCTTTCGCCGAAAAACCCCTTATGGTGATGTCGAAAAAAAGAGTATCAGACCGATAGAAATCAAAATTTAACTGACATTATTCAATTATTTCATTGTTGTTAAACCTTGAGATGGCAAAACCTGAGCAGAAATCTATAATGAAAACTATTACTTCGAAATACTGTAGACTGGAATGTGATAACCAAAGTGGAATGATCAAAAAGATAATTTATCTTCCACATCCGACGGATCTTCTTAAAAATTCTCAGCAAATAATCATAATTAGAAATCCTAAATCGATTTCAGATCCGGTGGTGTTGACCCCCTCTCAGATTCAGAGCTTCAGTAAAAACAGTATGACAATTAGTTTTTCTTCTGATATGAGTGGGTATCGAGCTAAACTCCATTTGTGTTCAACTTCTCTTGGAATTGAATTCAGTCTGGAAGCAACCTCACCTCAGCCTATCTGGTTAGTGGAATGGAAAATAACAGGCCTGCAAGTGGAGGAAATTCTGGTTCCAGCTCTGGGCGGTCAATCGATTGCCAACTCAATGCCGCAAGATACGGTTTTATCCTATAAATATCCCTTCTGGTGGAATTCACAATTTGTGGTCTGTAAACTGCGTAAGGGAGGTATATGGTTATATTCAAGGGACAATCAGCACAATCTTAAATTATTGCGGGTTGGGAAAGATCAAAACGGATTTTTCCTGATCTATGCTTATGAGGCGCCAGCTCCACTGCGAAGTAAAAAGCTACAATTTAGTTGGTACCTGGATGGTTTCATAAAAGATTGGCACCAACCGGTAGACCAACATCGAGCCTGGTTGGAAAAATCTTTTAACCTTACTCCCCTTGCTAAAAACAAATATTTTCCCTCCTGGGCCAGGAAAATTAATTTTGTTCTTGAATTATGGGGAGCCAGGAAAGACAAAATTGTAAATTTGAACACCTTCGAACGCATGATCGAAAGAATTGATCAATGGCGACAATTTCACTCTCCCGAAAAAACTTTAGTGTACTTACCGGGTTTCGCAGAAAATGGTATCGACTCTCATGCCCCGGATTACCATCCCAGTCCGTTGCTGGGAGGTGAAACCGCATTTAAAAAATTTATGGAAGCCGCTCATCGGATGGGCTATAAAGTAATGATTCATACCAATGTTTTGGCCATGACCTTTACCCATCCTCTCTATAAAGCGTTTAAAAAATATCAAGTAATCGATCCTTTCCAGCGACTGCAGGGGTGGGGTTTGGATATCGATGGTGATTGGTTGACCGAACCTTATTTCGCTTATATCAATCCAGGTTACCGCCAATGGGGAGACCTGATCGAAAATGTTCTGGGGGAATTGATCCATAAATATAAAGTTGATGGAGTTTTTCTGGATCAAACTCTGCTTGCCTTTAATGAAAGTCGTGGACCTAATTTTTTGAAGGGAATGAGAGATCATATTCATCGTTTGCAAAAAGCATTTCCGCATATACTCTTTGCTGGAGAAGGTATGCATGAACATGTTGTTTCCTGTCTCCCCATGGCTCAAATTCACGGTTTGGACAGTATATTGGAAGTTCATGGAATGGAAGGAGCGGTCTCCTGGCGGAAAGTTCATCCCATATCCACCTATCTTTTTGGGAAATATGTTCGATTTACTGCTCATCTTTTGACCAAACATCCTCTTCATCCATTATTCAAACTTCAAGAAGCTGCCTATGCGAAGATTGGTGTTTTACCAGCCATGTGTTTGTATGATTATGATCAACCGCTCAACACACCATTGACCAGGAAAATGGTAAAAAGAGCAAATGAGATGGAAAAATTCTTTTAATATGAGGAGCAGACCATGGAAAAAATAAAAATTGGAGTTATTGGCTCCGGATTTATGGGATCTGCCCATATTGAAGCACTCCGGAGAGTGGGCATGGTTGAAGTACATGCCATCGCTTCTAATGATTTGAAGAGGGCCCAGGAGTTGGCTGATTATTATTCCATTCCTAAAGTATATGATAGTTGGAAGGAGCTTTTATCAGATTCGGAAATTCTGGCTGTTCATAATTGTACACCTAATTATCTGCATTTTGAGATTAATAAAGCAGCAATAAAAAGTGGAAAACATATTCTCTCTGAGAAACCATTAACTATCAATTCTCGCCAGTCACTGGAATTAATTAAATTAGCCCGCCAGAAAGGTGTGGTAAATGCGATTAATTTCAATTATCGATTTTATCCTCTCATTCAGCATGCCCGACAAATGGCAGCAAGCGGGGAGCTAGGAAAAGTGTATCTGATTCATGGGCATTATTTACAGGACTGGTTATATTATCCTACTGATTATAACTGGAGGTTAGAGGAAGAATTAAGCGGGCCATCACGTGCAGTAGCCGATATTGGTTCTCACTGGTGTGATCTGGTACAATTCATCAGTGGCTTGAAAATTACCAGGGTTTTTGCCGATCTGGTAACGTTTCATAAAATTCGCAAAAAACCGTTTACCGCCGTAGAAACCTTTAAAGGCAAAGAGCGAAAAACTTCTGCCAAATTTGAAGAAGTTCCGGTTCATACTGAAGATGCGGCGATGGTGCTCTTGCAATTTGATAATGGTGCCCGAGGGGTATTTACTGTATCTCAGGTCAGCGCGGGACGAAAAAATTATTTCTGGTTTGAAGTCGATGGCAGTCAAAAGGCGCTTTCCTGGAACCAGGAGGAACCGAACCAGCTCTGGGTAGGCTATCGTGAAAAAGGAAATGAAGTCATTATCAAAGATCCTTCCCTGCTGGATAAAAAAGCCAGACTTTATGCCCATTATCCGGGAGGCCATCCTGAAGGTTATCCGGATGGACCCAAAAATTTGTTCATTAATTTTTACAATTTTATTCGATCTGGAAAAAATCCTTTCAAAATACAGCCTGAATTTCCTACTTTCGCAGACGGACACTGGGAAATCAAAATGGTGGAAGCAGTGCTGAAGAGTCATCGCACCCAGAAATGGGTAAATCTTAAATAGAATTTCTATCAACACATATTTTATGTAAGAAAGTGCCAAAAATAATTGGGAGTAAAATAGCTGATAAAAATTAAAGGAGTGAGTAATGAAACTTGGATTTTTAACAGCATGTCTTCCGCAGGCTACCTTAGATAAATTGATATCCTGGGCAGCAAAGCAGGGATTTGCTGCCTTGGAGTTAGCCGCCTGGCCAGTGGAATCAGATCGCGATTACCAGGCTGGCCAAATCGATGCCGCTCATTTCGGTAAAAAGGAGGCAGAAAGAATTAAAAAAATGCTGGAAGATCATAAGATGATCATCTCGGCGATGGCTTACTATGATAATAATCTCCATCCAGACCTTCCGAAACGGAATTATTTTCTCACACACTTAAAAAAGGTAATAAATGCGGCGCAATTATTGGATGTCAAACTGGTAGGGACATTTGTCGGGGGAAGGGCGGACAAAACGCCCCGTGAAATGATGAAAGAGATTGGAGAGGTGTTTCGGGATTTAACAAAATATGCTGCCGATCATAATGTGAACCTGATGATTGAAAATTGTCCAATGGAAAATTGGGTAAAATTTGGACTGCCTGGGAATTTTGCTTATTCGCCTGAATTATGGGAGGCATTGTTCAATGAAGTACCAGCAGAAAATTTTGGTCTGAATTTTGACCCTTCTCATTTGTACTGGTTAGGAATTGATTATCTCCGTGCGGTGAGAGAATTTGCGCCAAAAATTTTCCATGTTCATGCCAAAGATACAGAATACCTTCCAGAAGGGCATTATCGTTATGGCATCTTTGGCCGCCAATTGGAACCAATTCCATGGAAATCAGGCTGGTGGCGGTATCGCATCCCCGGTCTTGGAAATATAAATTGGAATCGATTCATCTCCACTCTACAGGAAAGTGGATATAACTATGTGATCTCCATCGAACATGAAGACCCAGTGTGGGAAGGAAGTGAGGAGAAAGTAAAAAATGGATTAAAATTGGGGTTAAAACACTTATCCCAATTCGTAGTCGATTAAAATTTTTTAGCATAATGTTCAATGATTATAACGCTCATAGTGAGAGAGAATAGATTATTACTCAATTTTTGTGAAGGCTGAGAAGGGCATAGCAGTATGAAACAACTTTTAAAAAGTATCTATATTCCCTTTGGTTCACAATACTACCGTGCACCGTCACCGACTGCTGAGGATTGGGAAAAAGATCTGAAAACGATGACGAAACTTGGTTTTACCATGGTAAAGTTTTGGGTTCAGTGGCGCTGGAATCACCCAGCTGAAAATCGTTTTTATTTTGAAGATATAGATCGCCTGATGGATTTGGCTCAGAACTGCAGATTAAAAGTGATGTTAAATATCATCTTTGATGTAGCTCCCGCCTGGATTTATCAGAAATATCCAGACGCTTCGATGTTGACTCTGGATGGCAGACGTGTTGGTCCCCAAACTCAGCCCCACCGGCAGATTGGTGGTCTTGGATATTGCTTTAATCACGATCAGGTAATGGTTCATTTTTTTCAGTTTCTACGAGAGACAATAAAAAGATATAAAGATCATCCCGCTCTGGAAATGTGGAATGTGGGGAGTGAACCGGAATTGACCAGTAGCATGGCTGAAATGCGACTTTTTGCTGACAATGCTGATCGCATGGGTGATATGCTCTGTTATTGCGACCACTGTCGGAAAAAATTTGTGGAATGGCTGGAAAATAAGTATAAAACTGTTGATCGACTGAATCGAAGCTGGAATAGAAATTACCATCAATTTTCTGAAATAGAGCTGCCTCGTACCCGCAATACTTTCAATGATATGATTGACTGGAGAATGTTCTTTGTGGATACCCTGGGAAAAAATGTGGAAAAACGCTTCAGAATAGCGAAAGAGGAAGATCAGGGTAAACATCCTCTTCTCTGCCATCATGTCTTTATTCAGGGTTTTCCGCTGGTGTCGACGGCCAATGATCCATGGAATGTGGGTAGATTTGGCGATTTGCATGGCTTCACCCAAATGGATGATGCCATGATGATTGATATTTTACGATCTTGTGCCAAAGATAAACCAGTGATCTCTGCGGAAATGCTGATGTTGCCTGGTTATACTCTTGATCTACCTCGACCTACCGAAATGAAAGATATTAAAAGATTTATTTTTAGTGGTATTGCCGGAAATCTGAAGGGCTTTTTATTCTGGCAATATCGACCGGAAACATTGGGTCGAGAAGCACCAACCTGGGGATTAAGTTTTTTAGATGGGAGTTCCACTCCGTGGTTGGAATCTTATGCTGAAGTGGGTAAGGAATTGCAAAAGCAGGCAGAATTTATTTTAGAAGCTCAGCCTCAACCGGCGCAGGTAGCTATTTTATATCATCCTGAAAATCAGGTATTTGCCTGGTTGGCTACTGGCAATGAGAAAAGTGCGACAGACTCTCTGCTGGGAACTTATCACGCCCTATATGAACAAAACTATAAAATTGATTTTATTCATCCTCGTGAATTCAATCTGGATTTTTTGAAACGTTATCCGGTAATATATATCCCCTTCCCTTACTATCTGGGCGAAAAAGTTTGTTCCGTTTTAAAAGCATGGGTGAAAGCAGGAGGTGTTCTGATCGCAGAAGCATATTTCGCTGGATGGAATGTCGAAAATGGTCATCATGAAAAAATAGTCCCTGGCTATGGATTTGATCAAGTATTTGGGATTAAGCAAGGAGTAGTCAAACCGGCTAGTAATGACCGCAATGTGGATATCGTCATCACTCACAATATGCCTTTTATCAGGAAAGGAAAAAAAGCAAAAGGTCACTTTGTTCAAGAATCTTATTTTGTGTCACACGCAGAGGTATGGGCAAAGTTTTTAGATGGCAGTCCTGCCATCACCTGTGCCCGTTTTGATAAGGGAAAAGCCATTGCTATAGGTTCCTATCTGGGGTTGGCTTATCATCGTCGGTATTATCCGGAGAATGGAGCGCTCATTGCCAGTTTGGTGGAGGAAGCAATTCAATTGGAACGACCACGGTTCCAGGGTCAGGGAAAAGTTCGGATTGATATAATGCGTGACCATTCAAAAGGAATAATGCTTATCATTCAAAACTTAGAAGAGAAAAAAGTCAGGGGAGTGATTACTGTACCTGCTCTGAATAGAAAGAATTTCGTTGAAATCTTTTCCAGAGAAAAATTGAAATTTACTCAAAGGAAAGATAACCTTACCGCCTCGATTGCACTTTCGGACAGGGAGGTAAAAGTCTATCGTGCGTAAATGGTCAGCTTTTTTGCCAGCGGATTCAACCGTTCGACATAATTTTTTAGTGAACCTATTTGACGGTGCACTCTACTCTTTTGGGATGAGTTTCATCTCGCTAGCTACTGTGCTGCCGGTTTTTATAAGGAAGATTGGCGGCAGTAATATAGCGGTTGGTTTAATCCCGGTGGTATGGACGATTGGATTTAATTTTCCACAGATCATCATTGCCAATTATGCCGGAAATCTAGAGTTCAAAAAACCTTTTTTCCTGAAGACGGCTTTCATTCAGAGAATTCCATGGTTACTTCTAGGAATAGTGACTTTTTTCGTGATTGTCGACATCGAAGCAAAGTGGGCTATTTTTTTATTTTTTTTGGGATTTGCAAGTGCGGCTGTAGCTGGCAGTATTAACCTTCCAGGCTGGTTTGATTTAATCTCAAAATTGACGCCCCTAAATGTTCGGGGTCGATTGTTTGCCTACCGCACCTTGTTAGGTTCAATTTTTGGTATCATCGGCGGCTGGTTGGTGCGCATCATACTGGATCAACTTTCCTTCCCGGTGAATTTTTCTATGCTTTTTTTTCTGGCTTTCTGCCTCATGATGGTTTCCTATCTGTTTCTGATGCAATTAAGAGAAGAAATTCCCAGTCCAATAAAAACCCAGACCAGCTATATGACATTTATTCGTCGATTGCCGAATATTTTAAAAACTCAGAAAAATTTTCGCAATTTTCTTATTGGTGATGCATTACTTATTGCCGCTTTAATGGCGGATGCTTTCTATACCATCGCGTCCATCAGAAAATTTCATTTGTCCGATGGGTATGCCGGTCAGTTTCTAATGGTTGTGATGCTGAGTATGATCATTGGGAATCTTTTTTTTGGACATTTGGCCGATCACTTTGGACATCGGCTGAATCTGATCCTGGCTGCAATCTCGATTGTTTTCGCCTGTTTATTTTCACTATTAAGTCCCACCGTTTCCGTATACAGAATCGTATTCATATTCACCGCCTTTACTACTTCTTTAATTCAAATTTCTCGCTTAGCCATCATTGCTGAATTAAGCGGAGAAAATGAACGTTCAACCTATATCGCCCTGACAAATCTTTTGACCTCACCCTTCATTCTCTCGGGTCTGCTGGGCGGCTGGTTAGCCGATCGTTATGATTATTATATGGTATTTATTTTATCCATGATGCTAGCAATTACCGCTGCCTTTTGGTTTATATGGATGGTAAGGGAACCGCGCAGTACTCATTTGCTTATCAAGCCATCTTCAATCTTCAGAAATTTGTTTTGAATCGGTGGTAATTTGCAGCTGAAACAATGTAAGTTCCATTTTGAATGAACAAAAAAATTCGGATTATTTTGATTTAAAGATAAATAGATAATTGAAAAAACAGGGTCTACTGACGGATGAATAGAATCAAAAAGTTTATGTCCTCTGAAATAAAAATGAATTTCTTTTTCGAAAAAACTCGATCCTCCATTTTTTTCTTAATGACTATATGTCTGGCTTTTATTTACTGTGGAAAAGAACATTCTGATGTATCCGGCCGCAAAATTACTTTCTGGCATAGTTTTGTCTCAGCCACCATTCCAGCACTGGAAGATTTAATTGCGAAATTTGAAGCGGCTCATCCTGATATCAAAGTGCAGGCGCAATATGTTCCCACAGGTGATGCGCTGATTCAAAAGTTGATTACGGCCATTCAATCACACAACACGCCAGATATTTCCTGGATTCATACCGACTGGCTGGATAAATTAGTAGATGCTAAAACCATTTATCCGCTAACGACATTTATAGAGGGTGAGAACGGTTTGTCGGCAGAAGAATTATCTGATTTTTTTCCAGCTCTGTTGACGGCTGGGACGTATAATGATTCCCTTTTTTCTATTCCCATGGAGGCTACTGTTTTAGCACTCATCTATAATAAAGATCTTTTTCGTAAAGCGGGACTTGATCCGGAGCATCCACCAGCAACCTGGAATGAGTTAATGGAATTTTCTCGGAAGTTAACTCTTGATACCGACCACGATGGGAAAATAGATCAGTTTGGATTTTATGTACCCGTTTTTCCAGCATCAGGAGTCTACAGCATCTGGACGGTGTTGCAGTGGACTCCTTTTCTCTGGCAGGCGGGGGGAGAAGAGATGGATTCTGATCATACTATTTTCTGTTTTGCCTCACCGGCTGGAATAGCGGCTTTAAAATTGTGGAAATAGCTTTACACTGAAAATCACATGAGAGTCTTTGCTCTTTCTCATGATATGGGCTTTGCCTCTAAACGTCTGGCCATGGTAATGGATGGTCCATGGAATCTCCCTCGCTATCGTAAAATGGAAAATGTAGAGTGGGCTGTGGCTTCCCTGCCTGCCGGTCCAGTGAAACAGGCCACTTATCTGGCAGGAGAACAGTTAGTTATCTTCCGACAGTCATCTCAACCAGAAGCAGCCTGGACTTTTATTAAATTCATTACGCGGCCGGAAATTCAGGCGGAATTTTCTCAACGATCTGGTTATCTGCCGGTCAGGCAATCAAGTCTGAAAATGGAAAGCTATAAGCAATATTTGGAAACCGACCCGGCTTTAAAAACTTTTGTTTCATTGATGGCGATCGGTCAAACACGAGTTCCTCTGAAACATTTCCGAGCAGAAATAAATCATTTTCTGGCTGAGGCGATTGAGAAATCGCTGGTGGGAGAGATGCCAGTGGATTCTGCCCTCATTGAGGCAGAAAAGAAAGCCAATAGATTGTTTCAAGAAAATATTGATCAAAAGAAAAATTAATTGGATGTGATATAAAAAGAATGAACTCTCGATCATTACAAATTCGCAATGTAAAAGTAAAAATTTGTGACTGTTTAAATGATAAGGTTGAGAACGAAAACATTTCGTTTAATGAACAGGCGGCTTCACTGGCAGGCGTTCATAGCCCTACTTCTCATGTGCAGAGGTCCGGTGAGATTATTTTTTGTCCGGTCATTGTTCAGTCGGGCAGTGGGCCATATCTGCTGGCTTGGGCATATGCCAGCAATGAAGATGGGGATGCTTTTCATTCCGATATAACCGTTGATAGTGAAGGGGTGAGAATCTCCGACAGCCAAGGAACCAAAAAATTCGGAATCAATGTACGCTGGAATGTGGAAGGATTTGGATATATTTTTCTGACCGCTGATAATGGTGGTGAGTTCTATCAATTTGGCCCAAATAATAAAAAGATGAAATATAACCTGAATTTTGAATTAGCAAAAAGCCGTGTTCTTCGCAATAGGCGTCGGTTGGCCGAGTTTCAAAAAAAAGGATATCTACCAAGTCGGGAGGTTAATCGTTACCTGAATTTATCTACTGAATTGTACCACGATGCAGAAAAATGCCTGAATGACGCAAATCGTTGTGGATATCTCTCTCAGAAAGCCCTGTACTTCGCCTTATGGGGGAGTGAGATGTTAGAATTGGATTATGCAAATTTTATAATAAAGAAAACTGGATTCCGAAAAGAGTTTTACCTGGGTTGTGATGCCAGAGCCTACTACCAGATATCGAAAGATCTCTTCATGGAGAGGTTTCTGGAATTATTCAATTATGCGAATCTTACTTATGTAGTAAATGGTGATGAGCATATGGGTATTTTTGAACCGCAAGAGGGGCATTTAAATTTTCAATTGAGGGATATTTTGGTACACAACTTAAAGAAAGAAGGGATAACCGTTGCGGGGCGAACTCTATTCTGGTTTCATAAGTGGGTAACACCTGATTGGTTAAAGAAAAAATCTTTCTCTGACTTGTTGAAATATGTTGAAAAACATACCCGTGATGTTGTTTCACATTATAGGAATGAGATGTATGCCTGGGAGATTGTCAATGAATTACATGATTGGGCCAATGAGTGCTTATTATCACCCGAACAAACCATTGAATTGACGCGTCTGGCCTGTGAGGTGGCCAAATCAGAAGCTCCTGATGTGCATCGCTTAATCAACAATTGTTGTCCATTCGCTGAATATGTCCAATTAGGAGAATGGTCAGGCCAGAAAGCTCTCTATCCTCAAAGAACTCCCTGGCAGTTCACGAGAGATCTGATTGAAGCTGGCATTGATTTTACTCTCATTGGCCAACAAATGTATTTTCCCTACCGTGATTTGCAGGATACAATTCTGCTTATCGAGAGGTTTGCTGCTTTTGGTAAGAAAATACAACTTTCTGAGATCGGATGTCCCGGAGGTCCGACTGAGATTTCTGTGAAAACGGGGACAGTCCTCCTTCCGAAAGAACCTTATGTCTGGCATCGACCATGGGATGAAGAGTTACAGGCCGACTGGTTGGAAGGGATTTATACCCTCGCTTATAGTAAGCCATATATCGAAGCCGCCAATTGGTTTGATTTGGTCGATCCTTATTCTTATATCGATAACGGAGGCTTATTGAAGAATGAGAAGGGGGAGAGAAAGGCGGCATTTTATAGGTTGAAAAAGCTCACAGAGAATTGGAAAAAATTATAGATCGAAGATGCTAAATTTGAACATGTCATAGGAGTAGTATGAAACGCAGAGATTTTATTCGGAATAGTGTTTTAGTAAGTTTTGGTTTTTCATCAATTTCAGGTAAATTATTTTCTGCCCCTTTGGTATTAACAAAACGAAGAGCAGATGGTCGTACTGAAATGGGTGAACTAATTTTTAGACCCTTCTTTGTCCAGAGGGGAATGGGGCCTCATCTTCTGAATTGGGCTTATGCCAGTGATGAGAATTGGGATGCTTTTCATTCCAATATTACTGCCTCTAATGATGGAGTGAAAATTTCTGATACCGAAGGGCGACCCAAGTTTTCCATTGAAGTCCGGTGGAATGTAGAGGATTTTGGATACATTTACATTACTGCGGATAATGGTGGAGAATATTATCAATTGCCGGCAAAAGGAAAAAGCAGAGTTCTGAATTTGAATTTTGAATTAGCCCGCAGTCGGGTTTTCCGCAATCGCCGTCGCTTAGCATTATTGGCCAAAGATGGTTGGGCCCCCTCCAGGGAACTTCGAATGTATGTGGACTTGTCTGAAGATTATTTTGGTGAAGCCTTGAAAAAACAAATGAATTCTGAATCCTGTGCCACTCTTTCACAAAAAGCGCTGAAATATGCGATGTGGGCAAGTGAAAAGATGGAACTGGAAAAAGCAGAAACAAATATTTTGCGAAGTGGTTACCGTCCAGATTTCTTTATTGGTTGTGATGCGCGAGGATATCTGCAAATGGATCCCGATGTGTTCATGGAAAGGTTCACCCAGCTTTTTAACTACGCTACAATTACTCATTACTTAATAAGCAGTTCTTATCAGGATTTTGAACCACAGGAAGGTCAAATCCAATATAATCTGAGAGATGTCGTTTTAGCAGAATTACGCCGAAAGAAAATAACAGTTGAGGGTAGACCATTGTTCTGGTTTTATCGTACCACTACCCCTGATTGGTTGAGAGGAAAATCTTATGATGAGTTGTTAAGATATGTGGAAAAACATACCAGAGAAGTAGTGGGTCACTATGGAGACCAGATGTATGCCTGGGAGGTGGTAAACGAATTTCATGATTGGGCGAATGAAGTTCAGGTAACACCCGAACAAAGCATAGAGATTACCCGTTTGGCTTGTGAAGTAGCAAAAGCAGTAGCCCCTAAAGTCCATCGATTGATCAATAACTGCTGCCCATTTGCTGAATATGTGCAACTGAAAAAATGGGGAGAACTGGATGCAAAATTTCCCCAGAGAACACCGCATCAGTTTATGAAAGACCTGGTTGCGGCTGGTGTTGATTTCACCATAACTGGTCAGCAAATGTATTTTCCCTATCGGGATTTGTCCGATACCATTTTATTAATTGAAAAAATGCAAGAATTTGGCAGACCGGTGCAGTTGACGGAAGTAGGCGCCTCTTCTGGTCCTTCTGAAGATTCGATTCTCAGTGGTAGATTAGGAATGCCCGAGGAACCTTATATCTGGCATCGACCGTGGGATGAAGAGCTCCAGGCCGATTGGTTAGAAGGTCTCTATACACTGGCTTACAGTAAACCCTGGATCGAAGCTGTCAATTGGTACGATTTCGTAGATCCGTATTCTTTCATTAAAAACGGAGGTTTGTTACGATCACCAAAGGGAGAGCCAAAAGCGGCTTATCATCGTTTAGCGAAATTATTAGGCAAATGGCAAACCTTACCAAAGAAAAGCTGATCAAACAGCAGATGAACTTCTTTTTTTAAGAAGTCAATATTTTCAAGTAGCTATAAAGAGAATGTGTCATGACAAAGAAAGCAATCTTTTTTAGAAATTACAGAGCACAAACCGGCAGAGGACCACATCTGGATAATTTTGCTTACGCATTTGATTCAAATGGAGATGTTTTTAAAGCAGATGTGACTGTTGAGCCTGAGGGGGTACGGATTACTGATAGTGGTCAACACCAGCGCTTTGGACTCCAGATCCGATGGAATGTGGAAGGTTATGGTTACCTGTTTATGCCTGCTGATAATGAAGGACATTTTTACGAACTTCCTAATCAACATGAAATCCGATTGAACTTGAATTTTGAGTTGGCAAAAAGCCGATTGAAAAAAGTAAAACAAAGAGAACAACAATTCCTTAAAAATGGTTGGAAACCGTCACGCGAGTACACCGCTTACCAAGAATTAGCATCGGAATATTTGCAGGATGCCAGAAGCACGGAGAAAAATCCCGAAATTTGTTCACGTTTTGCACAAAAAGCTTTATTATTTGGACTATTAGCCAGTGAACTAATGGAGATTGAAAAAGCAAGATGGGATATTGAGAAGCAAGGCCGACGTCCGGAATTTTTCATGGGCTGTGATGCCCGTGGATTTTTTCAAATGGATCAACACCTCTTTCTTGACATTTTCTCAGATCTTTTCAATTATGCGACCATTACTCATTACCTGAAGGCAGATTTTATTGATTTTGAACCGGAAGAGGGGCATAAACGATTTGCTGAACGAGATCTGGTTTTGCGCGCACTTCGCCAGAGAAACATCACAGTGGAAGGTAGGCCGCTGTTCTGGATACATTCCTGGGTTACTCCCGATTGGCTAAAAAGAAAATCCTATTCGGAAGTTCTTCGCTATCTTGATAATCATATCCGGCAAGTTGTTGGGCATTATGGAGATCAGATTGAAGTTTGGGAAGTGGTAAACGAGATGCATGACTGGGCAAATGAATTAGAATTGAATCATGATCAGACAATCGAATTGACCAGATGTGCCTGTGAAAAAGTACGGGAGGTTAATCCCCAGATTAAATTATTGATCAATAACTGTTGTCCATTTGCAGAATATGTTCAGATGGGAAAATGGCATGAGCGAGAGGCGAAATACCCACAGCGGACTCCTCATCAATTCATAAAAGAAATTATCGATGCCGGAGTGGATTTTGATATTATTGGTCTACAGATGTATTTTACGAAACGTCCGGTTACTGATTGTATTGCTTCGATTGAACGCTTTCTACCATTTCACAAAAAAATTCATCTGGCCGAGATTGGATCGCCCTCCGCAGGTGTTACTCAGGAATTCTGGGACAAGGAAACCAGGGATTTTTCCAGAGAACCCTATGAGTGGAAGCGTCATTGGGATGAAGAATTACAGGCCGATTGGTTAGAATATTTTTTTACCTATGCTTACAGTCAACCATCTCTGGAGGCTGCAAACTGGTATGATTTTGTGGATCCATACGGTTTTTTAAAGAGCGGGGGTTTACTGCGTTCACCACAGGGTGAACCAAAAGCGGCCGTGGATCGGTTGCGGAATATAAAAAAACAATGGGAAAAACTGCCTTTAATGAAATAAATCTGGAATGCCGTTTTAAGAAATAATAGTGTCTATTTTAGATATACAATGAAAAAAGCCAAAATAATTTTTTACAGTAAATGATAGTTAATTTAAAAAAGTATATATTCTTTCTGTTATTGTGTTTCGTTCCGATTTTTATCCTCCTGATAGTTGAGGGTGTTTTACGCCTGAGTAACTATGGGCCAAACTTGGATCTATTTCTGGTAAAAGATATCGGTGAACGAAAATTGTATGCTCTCAATCCAAACGTCGCTCGACGTTATTTTGGTATGAAGGGTTTTACAACCTACGTCTCGAAGGATATGTTTCTTCAACCCAAACTACCAGATACTTATCGCATTTTTTGCCTGGGGGCTTCAACCACTATTGGTTATCCATATATGTATAATGGTTCTTATCCCTCCTTGCTAGAAGATCGTCTGAGCGTGCTTTTTCCAGAAAAAAATATTGAAGTTATTAATCTGGGCATCACAGCTGTTACCAGTTATACCGTTTTAGATTTTACAAAAGAATTAGTGAAATACCAGCCGGATTTGATATTGATTTATATGGGACATAACGAATTTTACGGCGCTTTGGGTGCGGGGTCAACTCAATTTATTGGTGAAAACCGACTGGTTATTCAATTATACCTTCAATTGCAAAAGTTTAAGCTCTTCCAATTGGTGCGAGATACCATACACTGGATTGGTAACCAATTTAAAACAAAAAATGTTTATACTCGTCAACGGAATTTGATGGAACAGATGGTTCGTGATAAATCCATTCCCTTTGATGGACCAGTATATCACAATGTGATGAAAAATTTTCAGGCAAGTGTGCGAGAGATTGTGCAGATTGCCCGTCACCATCGGATTGATCTTTTGTTGAGTACGGTGACCTCAAATATTCGGGACCAATATCCTTTTGTATCACTTAGCAGTGATTCTGCTTTGAGTCAAAAAACGAAACAATTATTAACATCAGTACAGAAGTTAATGGATCGAAAAAATTATGCTGATGCTCTGGAACAGCTTCGGCAGATTATAGCAATCGATTCTCAGCGGGCCGATGCCCATTTTCTTCTGGCACAATGTTATGATTATCTGAAAAATTTTGAAGAGGCAAGACTCCATTATGAACTCGCTCGCGATTTTGATGGGCTTCGTTTTAGATCAAGCAGTGAATTAAATAATATTATTCGTCAGATTTGTTATTCTGATCATGTTCCACTGGTGGATATCGAAAAAAAATTCTACCAGGCCGCTATGGACGGAATTCCTGGAAAAGATCTTTTTTGGGAACATGTTCATCCTAAACTAAATGGTTATTTTTTAATGGCCAAAGAGATGTGCCAAACTTTAGCTGAATATGATATGATAGTTCCTAAAAATAAATGGAAATGGAATCTGGATAAAACAGACTCTGAATATCGACAGCTAGCAGGAGTTACTCCATTGGATGAAGAGGTGGCTGATATTTCTATGAAAATCTTGATGAGCCGCTGGCCTTTTACATATCCTGAAAAACCATATCAATATGAGCCGCAGGACGAAGTGCAGAGAACTGCCTGGGATTATATCAATGGAAAAATAGGATGGCGAGCTGCTCATGAACGACTTGGGAATTATTATTTGCAAAATAAAAAAGTTTTTGAAGCCGAGCAGGAAATTCTGGCGGTGGCGAAACAATTTCAGTATGATCCTTCATTTTATCTGACTGTAGCCCGCCTGCAAACACAACAAAAAAAATATCGAGAGGCTGCTGAAAGCTATGAGAAGGTATTGCGATTCTATGAAGATCCGGAGGTAAGAGTCAAAGCCGGCATCGTATATCTGGAAGATCAAAATTTTGCTAATGCAGTGATAGAATTTGAAAGAGCGTTGGCTGTTGAAAATATATCTGAAAAAAAGTTTACCCACGAACAGAACATAAAATTAAGATTTTTATTGGGACAGGCTTATCTCAAAAGTGGACAGACTGAAGCGGCTTTAGGACAATTGGCGGTTTTGCAATCAATAGCGCCGCAATCATGGGAATACCGGCAAATGCTTCAAGAGATTCGTGCTGCTCAAAAGTGAAGTAATTGAGGAAAAAATCAAATTCATGTATTCAAAAAGAGTGGTGATATGAATCGACGAGATTTTATAAAACGAGGTGCTTTAGTTGGTGGGGCGTTATCCCTATATCCTCTTATTACCGATCGAAAATTTTTGTACGCTCAGACTACCAATGATCTTATCTTCAAAACCTTTCCTCATCCCTGGATGCCGCCCATGGATTTTGTTTACGCTAGCGATGAGAAGGAAGATCCCTTCCGTTGCCCCATTGAAATTAATAAGGAAGGTATTCGAATTTCTAAGGAAGCCGTTCATAAAAGATTTGCTATCAATACTCGCTGGTTTGTCGATGGCTTTGGTTATGTCTATCTCACAGCCGATAATGCTGGTGAATTCTATTCGATTTCTGATGGGAAAAGAAACTTAAATCTTAATTATGAATTCGCTCGGAGTCGATTGTTCCATCTGGATCGTGTGATGGCCAGGTATGTGAAGGGAGGTACAGTTTTTTCAAGTGAAGTGAGAAAATTGCACCAACTGGCCACCGAACTGCTGGAATCAGCCAAACGAAGTAAGAATGATCATGAAAAATGTGCTGCGCTGGCAGATAAAGCGCTTCATTATCTTTTATGGGCTGGAGAAAAAATGGAATTAGAACAAGCGAACCACCAGATCATGAATAGGATACCTTCCGAACAGGTTTTCTTTGGATGCGAAACCCGGCAGTATGTCTGGGCGAAATCTGAACCTTTTGTGCAGCGCTTTGTGGAAGTGTTTAATTTTGCCACCATTACCCATTATATCTGGGATTCCTGGTACGAATTGTTTGAACCAGTTGAGGGAAAATATAACTGGGGAATTAAAGACAATATTGTCAGGTGGTTATTAGAAAATAATATTACCATTCAGGGTCGACCCTTATTCTGGTTTCATCCGGTGGTTACTCCTGAATGGTTAAAAAACAAAAATTTTGAGCAATTAAAAAAATATGTGGAGAAACATACCACTGATTTAGTTTCTCACTATGAGGATAAGGTATTGCAATGGGAGGTCGTAAACGAATATCATGACTGGGCAAACATCCATAACCATACTCCGGAACAGATTACAGAAATAGTCCGTTTGGCGTGCGACCAGACCCGAGATGTCAATCCGAAGGTGGTGAGAATTTTGAATAATTGTTATCCGTGGGGAGAATATGTAGCTCGTGGTCGTATGGCCAGAATGGACGCCACCCGTCCATTGCGCACCCCTCGCCAATTTATTGAAGATCTGATTTCAGCTGGAGTAAATTTTGAGGTGGTTGGGATTCAAATTTACTTCCCACAACGGGATCATTTTCAAATCGTAAGACTATTGGAAAAGTTAGAAAAATTTGGGAAACCGATTTATATAACCGAGATAGGTGCTAGTAGTAATCTGTTTGCTCCGAATCCTTCCGGAGCCCAAACTGGAATAGCACGAAATCCATACGACTGGCATCGATTCTGGGACGAAGAATTACAGGCTGATTGGTTGGAACAGGTCTATACCCTTTATTATAGTCGACCTTCAATTAAAACAATCAATTGGTATGATTTTTCAGATTTTCGGCCATTTATCGTAAATGGCGGTCTGATTACCGAGAGCAGCGAAGCTAAGCCGTCTTTCTACCGGTTGAAAAATCTGTTGAATAACTGGAATCGCTTACCAAAACATTCTTGACAGGTTAGGATGGCTGGATGATAATTTGGTGAATTGAATAAAATTAGTTTTAAAGATTTAAATGTTTCTGATTTTCTAAAATATTTATTGAGGAATTTATCATATGACTATGACTCCAAAAGAGAGAATTTTAATTGCCATACGAGGTGGAAAAGCCGATCATGTTCCAGTGAGCCCGGATATATCGGTAATGGTTCCGGATCGTCTGGATGGGAGGCCTTTCTATGAAATTCATCTGGATGGCAGAGAACACAACGGTTGGACATCCGCTACACATGCAGAGGTGTATGTCAAAGCCGTTAAATATTTTCAGATTGACGGTTTTTATATGTACGGAGGACTTAAGCAGATTCGGGATGAGGATACACCTGATTTTGTCTCTGAAATTTTTAATGTTCCAGAAGGTAAACTAGTCAAACGAGTATGCCGAACTCCCCTGGGTGAACTCACTGAGGAAGAAATCTATTTTGCCGATGAGCCCCCCTGGCGAAAAATAAAGCCTATCAAAGACTTAGAATCCGATTTCAAAAAAATGACATACTATATGGGAAATAGAAAATGGAAGTGGGAAAAAAATTATAATGATCGCGACCGGATTGGCAATTTAGGTATCTATATGGGAATGATACCGGTGTTTCAGGATTGGTGGTTCAATTATCGGCAGGGAGGTTTTGAACAGTGTTTTATGGATTTCATGCTGCAGCCGGCTTTTATGGATGAAGTTCATGAATTCTGGATGGAGTGGGCCCTGGATAATGTAAGAGCCATGGTTGAAGCTAAACCGGATGTGATTATGTTAGGTGGTTCAAGCGCCAGCCTGAGTGTGAGTTCCCCCGATATCTTTCGACGTTATGAGTTACCATTTATTCAGCAAGCCGCTCAGATTTGCAAAAAAGCGGGCATTCCCAGTCATTTACATGTGTGCGGAAAATCCTGGCAATTACTGGAAATCGTGGCTGAAGAAACTGAGGTGGATTCTATGGAACCATTGGAGGAACCTCCTACTGGCAATGTAGATATGGCAGAAGCAAAACGACGCTATGGGAAAAGAATCTGCCTGAAAGGAAATATTAATACGACTGAGTTTATGTTACGTGCTACTCCTGAAGAAGTGGAAGAAAAATGTAAATACTTAATCGATGTGGCTGCGCCAGATGGTGGATTTATTCTTTCGACAGGTGATCAATGTGGTCGTGATACTCCTGATGCGAATCTATTCAAAATGGTGGAAGTGGCTAAAACTTATGGGAAATACTAGTCCACATTTTCTAAATGTAATTTTTTATTTGGATCTAGTTTTTTAAAGTGGTTATCATTTTTTGATAATCTTCATTTTTAAATAATTATTAACAGTCTGAAATGAGTATTAAAATCATTGCCTTATTTTTCTTGTATTTGCTCATTGAATCAAGCATAGCTGTGGAAATTACTTTGCATAAACGAAATGCTGTGGTGTGGGGACAACAACAACTTATTCAGGGAGAGATTGATACCCTGATCACTACCAATGGTGTACTCTATCTGAATGGGGATCCAATCACTTTTTCAATCTCTGGATTAGATAATTCTTTTTCTGTTCCCATCAGATTAAGTCAGGATACCAGCTATATTGTGGTCCGCGTGGACAGTTCGGGTGTACCGTTTTACTCTGATAGCTTACAGCTTATCTTGGGTTATCGATTGCGTCCAGAAGTATTCGTTTTTCCTTCTGTAAATGGGAATTCAGTAACATTGATTAGTGAAATCATTGAGAATCCCGATAGCGTGAATCTCTCCTATAGGTGGGAAGAAGATCCCTCAAACGCAGTTAGTGTTTCTTTTACCAGTTCCATTGATTCGATCACTTCTTTTACGCTTCCATCTCATTCACCGTTAGGTGAATATTATTATAACCTCCATGTTTCAACACCTGATGGACAGGAAGTTACTGCCAGAACTTTGGTAACTTTGGATTCCACTGGCATTACTCCATTTGATATTTACCATGATCATGTGAAATGGATTGATAAAGCGGTGATCTATCAGGTTACCCCTTACAATTTTGTTTTAAATGGAAAACTTCAAGATGTAGTGGCGAAGTTAGCCGAGTTGGCCGAACTGGGGGTCAATACCATTTATTTACAGCCTATTTTTCAGACTCACAATGGTGGACAGGGTTATGATGTGATTAACTATTTCAAAATGCGAAGTGATTATGGCCCAGAATCCCATTTACGATTATTGATGATCAATGCTCGATATTTTGGATTAAAAGTAATTATAGACTTTGTGCCCAATCATTCATCACTTTATCATCCTTATGCACAGGAGTCTATTCAGTATGGAACGGATTCTCATTATTATAATTTTTATCAACGTGACTTAGATAATGCATCGTATTCCATGCATTACCATCTAGATCCCCATGGTTTTATTTACTATTTCTGGCCTGAATTACCCAATTTGAATTATGATAATCCAGAGGTACAGAAATGGATGATAGAAGCCTGTAAATATTGGATTGAAAAATATGATATTGATGGCTATCGATTTGATGCGGCATGGGGAGTGAATGCTCGCAATCCTCAATTCATGCAAGAATTGCGATTGGCATTAAAGCGAATAAAGCCGGAAATATTATTGTTGGGAGAAGATAAAGCCACCTGGCCAATGGTTTTCGATCAAAGATTTGATGTGGCCTATGATTGGGGCCCGACGGAACAATGGGTCTCTCAATGGTCCTATCAAACAAATTATAGCAGCAGTAACAATTATACGATTTTTAATTCTGTGACGCCTGATCAACGATCTCATGCCCTGCGAAAGGCGTTAACCAATAATGGAAACGGATATCATCCTCGGGCAAAGATTTTACGCTTTATGGAAAATAACGATACTTTTCGCTTTATCCAGCATCATGGAGTGGAGAGAACGAAAATGGCGGCAGCTTTCTTTTTCACTTTACACGGCGTCCCGATGATGTACAATGGGCAGGAAGTAGGCTTTACCACTCATCCATATTACACTTCATATGTGTATACTTCATACCAAACCATAAAATCTTTGGATTTCTTAGGATTTTTTCCGTTCTACCAGAAGCTGATTCAGATTCGAAAAAACTATTCTGCTTTTACCAGTGATAATTTTAGAGAGGTATCGGTCACTCCTGCTGGCCATTTGTTTGCCTATCGCCGGTGGGAAGGGAATCAAAATGCTTTTGTCATTATCAATCTCGCTGATATTTCAGTTACTGCTACTTTTTATCTGCCCGTCGATTCTTTGGATTTAGATCCGACCTCATTATATTACTTGTGTGATGTAAATAATGGAGATATTTATTCCGGAAATCCAGCTGAATTATCAATGATTGAAATACCAATGAATCCCTATATGGCCAGAATTTTTATCCTGGCCGATACCGTGGTGTCGGTAAACTTTCCATCACTGTCAGAACAACCAATTCCCGCTCGCTTTGAATTACAACAAAACTATCCCAATCCTTTCAATCCGCTCACAAAGATTGTGTTTTCCATCCCACGAACTGACAAAATCAGTTTAACTATTTATGATATTCTGGGGCGTAAAGTGATCGCACCAGTAAACTCAGTGCTAACGGCGGGTGAGCACGAATTATGGTTTAATGGAGAACAATTACCCAGCGGAGTCTATGTTTATCGATTGGAAATGGGTAGTAAAAGTATCTCCCGGAAAATGATTTTAATACGTTAAAGCGGTGAAAGCATATGAAAATATTTGTTATTGGTGGTACTGGTTTTATTAGCTCTCGAGTGGTAGAAATCCTTTTAAAATCAGGACATGAGGTCTATATCTTTACACGAGGGCGGTCGAAAAAGCGACTAGCTAAGAATGATCGATTAAAAGTTTTGTACGGTGATCGCAACAAGTTCACCGATGTAAAAAATGCCATCGATAGAAATAATTTTGATGTAGTGTATGATTTTGTTGCTTACCAACCTTCGCAATCGAAAATTTGTATCGACGTTTTTAAGGGTAAAATTGGTCGATTCATTCATTGCAGTACCGTTTCAGTATATATGGTATCAGGGGAACTTCGCTGTCCGATAACAGAAGATCAGGTCAAACAACCATTGATGAATTATTGGCCACGCAATCCTTTTGGGATGGATTATGGAATTCATAAGAGGAAGTGCGAAGATCTTCTATGGCAACATCATAATGAGAAAATTTTTCCAGTAAGTATGCTACGTCCTACTTTCGTCTCTGGACCAGCTGATCCAGCCCGCCGCGATTTTTTCTGGATTGAAAGGATACTGGATGGACAACCTCTTCTGGTACCTGGATCTGGGGATTTTGCCTTCCAGCAGGTGTATGTAGAAGATGTCGCACGGGCTTTTTTAGCTCTGTTGGAAAATCCATCAAGCTTGGGGAAGGCCTATAATGTCGCTTCCGAAGAGATGTATTCGCTTAACGAATACTTGCAAAAATTATCTCAATTGCTGAATCGATCACCCGAAATTATTCACATCTCTCAAGAGGTTTTCGATCAGTTATCCATCAGTACTCATTCGCAGGGAGATGTATTTCCTTTCAATACTCGGCGGACTGCAACCTTCAGCTTGGAAAAAATAAAAAATGATTTAAAATATCAGTCAACACTTTTCGAGGTGTGGATGGAGAAAACAATTGATTGGTTTACTTCCCATCAATCTGAGCATTCCATAGGCTATGAGAATAGAGGACTGGAAGTAAAATTGCTTTCACTATACACCAAAGAGAAAAACATATTTCATTCACATTTTCTCAAACAGAGTTCTGGTTAAAGTCTGGATGTGCGCTGGTGAAAAGAATAGATGGTGGTTTATCTTTTATTTACAGATGATTGAAAACTAATTTAAAATGGAGCTATGAATACTATGGTATTTCATGATATTCTTTTAATGACTAAAAACATGGGTGGAATAAAATGGATATACTTAAAGAATTACAAGAAGCAGTGATCGCTGGACATGCTGAAGCTTCTTCTCCCTATCCTCCCAGGATGAAGGGGAAACCAGGGGTTAAGGAGCTTGTCCAACTTGCATTAGATAGTAAGATCGAAATATCGAAAATACTGAGAGAAAGTTTAATCCCGGGCATGGAGATTGTTGGGAATAAGTTTTCAGCGGGAGAATGTTTTGTTCCTGAAATGCTTCTCTCGGCGCAGGCGATGAAACAGGGGTTAAAAATAATTGAGCCACTCCTGACCGCTAAAGATGCCAAGAAGATGGGTACAGTTATTCTAGGAACCGTGCAAGGAGATATGCACGACATCGGTAAAAATCTAGTTGGCATGATGTTAGATGGTGCTGGATTTCAGGTGATTGATGTGGGAATAAATACACCGCCGGAGAAGTTTGTAGAAATGGCCAGAGCCCACCCGGAAGCCGTAGTAGGAATGTCTGCTTTATTGACAACGACCATGGAAAAAATGCGTGAGACCATTGGGCTTCTCAGAAAAAATAATTTAACCAATAAGGTGATCATAGGTGGAGCAGCGGTGAGTCAACGATTTGCGGATGAAATAAAAGCTGATGCTTTTTCACGAGATGCGGCTCTGGCTGTTCCATTGGTTAAAAAAATGTTAGGTTTGATAAATACAAATTGAAAAGCATCACATCCTTATGCCTGTTTTCACTATAACTTCAGCCCGCTTTCCATCTTGGTCTGAACTTGATTTTGTCAAACAAATCCAGTTACCAGAAAAATCGTCCAGAATCTTAACCTGCGCATCTCCGGCTGGCAAATTATTTATCATAGAAGGTACCTCTTTTGTAAAAATCAAGAACAAAGAAAAATCAGATTCCGCCAGCCAATGACTGGATATTAAAAGATCGAATGGGCCATATATGGAATCATCCCCATGGACGAACCGAGCGTAACTCATCATAACGGTAAATATGTTTCTAAAATATGAACCATTTTTAGAATTTTATTAGATACAGGAGTAAAAAAATGCAATATAGATTGTTGGGTAATTCGGGATTGAAAGTTTCAGAAATTTGTTTTGGAGTGATGAGCTTTACAGGACAAAATGGGTGGAGCCATATTGCTCGAACCAGTCAGGCAGAGGCGAATGAAATGGTAGCTGTGGCACTGGCAGAAGGAGTCAATTTCTTTGATACAGCTGACACTTATTCTGCGGGTGTTTCAGAAATCATGTTAGGTAAAGCACTAAAAAAGCGTAGGACAGAAGCAATTATTGCCACCAAATGTGGTTTCCGGATGGGAACTGGTCCAAATGATGATGGCCTCTCCCGTCGTCATATTCTTTCAGCTTGTGAGGCCAGCCTGAAGAGATTGGGTACTGATTATATAGATTTATATCAAATTCATTCGTACGATTTCCGTACTCCTTTGGAAGAATCTCTCAGCACCTTCGATCAACTGGTAAAAGACGGTAAAGTGAGATATATCGGAGTTTCTAATTTTACCGGTTGGCAATTGATGAAAGCTATTTCCATTTGTCGGGAAAATAAGTGGGAAAAAATTGTCAGTTTACAAGCGTATTATTCTTTATTAGGACGGGATCTGGAGTTGGAGTTAGTACCAGTGTGTTTAGATCAAGGGGTTGGAATATTAACCTGGAGTCCCCTGCATGGAGGAATTTTAACTGGCAAGTATCATCAAGTTAAAAGATGGCCTAAGAATACCAGACTAAAATCTAATGCTGATCATTTGCCCTATAACGAAGAGAAAGGGAAAGCTATCTTAGATGAACTGTTCTCCATTGCCAGGAAGCATAAAGTATCTGTGGCACAGGTTTCTTTGAATTATTTACTGCGAAAACCTGGGGTGACTTCACTGGTTATCGGTGCAAGAACCAAAGAACAATTGCTGGATAATTTGAAGACATCGAATTGGGCATTGTCTGAGGAAGAAGTGAAAAAACTTGATAGCCTCAGTGAACCTCCGCGTATTTATCCCTTCTGGTATTTTGATATTTTTCGTAAGGAGAGATACCGACCATGAGTTATTAGCTTTTCTTAATAGAGAAAACTCACCACTTGTTGGCGAGGGTAAGTTTTAGCTCATTAATATCGATTAAAAAAATTACTCCCGGTCGTTTTTTAATCATCTATTTTATTGGTGGCCTCACGATCATCAAATCTTCGATGATTTCAGCCAGGGCTGAGCGAGGCATTTTTTCGATCAGGTAAGACTGCTCTTTATCTGGACTTTCCCGCCATTCATTGGAACCATCTTCAAAAATATAATTAGAACCTCGCTGTACAGAATCCCAATAGTTCCGCAATCCGCGTACTGCGTACAAGACAGCGGTCTGATCGAAACTGCTATGTGGCCAGATCCCTTTAGCAGGATCAAATTGGGGTTCAAACTGGCGAGCAAAATATAAATCCCACAAATGATAAGCATAAGTCACAGGATTGTTCTCTGGTGTTTCAGTCTTTAAGCGTGGACCAGTGAGTAGATCTTCGCCAATTTCAAATCCGCTGAACATTATAGGCGTTGGCCACTCATTGACTACTTGTTTGGTAGCGGCAGGGTCGACCATAAAATTAGATTCCTGACCGAGTGGGTACGCACCACCCATCACAGACAAAAGTTTTACCTTTTGGTTAACCAAAGATTTGCCATCAAGAGGGCTGAGGGAATCGGCGGTTGAAACCAACAAATTCTTTAAATTAGTCAAAGCACCTGTAACGGTTATGACCACGGAAGAGTCAGGTTGATTGGCCAGAATCCGACGATAGAGAGAAACGGCGTCCAGGGCATATTCTTTATGTCGGATACGGTTGGGAAAATATCCGGCAATAAAACCATTGAAAGAATCACCATACCATTCGTCACTGCCACCCGGAGAGCCAGGTCCTTTCAGGGTGCCCACCGGAATGTCACCACGTCCATAATAAGTATTAATGGCATCGGCACAGGGTGCACACCAGGGACTGGTGGTACTGCACATCACACCCAGGATTTCTGCTTCACCCCGGATAGAAAGTCCATGCAAAACCGCTAAAGCACCGGCATCATCACAGTCTGGTCCAAGATCAGTATCGAAGATAATTTTAACTGGAAGAGAATTATTTCCCTGCCCGAGAACAGGGAAATAGAAGAGTAAAATTAAAAATGCATTAATAAAAAAATACTTGGTAACCATCGTTATCATACCTGTAAAATTTAGAATTCTTTTTTCATTCTAATTTTTTTTTTGTTTTACTCAGGGAATTCAAATTAAATCACATCTTACCAGTCAATTCACGAATTAATCGGACTTCATTTTCATCATAGGGGCTGCCATCTTTTCGGAAGATATCATGAAACCAGATTTTTGGTTCCTCGAGATAAGGTTTTTCCCATGAATCCCATGGATAGATTGTTTGGGTTTTTCCACTGACTAATCCCCAATTAAAGGCACCGATTCTTTCTTTTTTTAAAAAAGGTAGCTGTTCTGTAAAAGTGCTTTGCGGTCTGGCCATATATTCTGTACAAATCAATGGTCGACCGTGCTTTCGCAGTGAATCAACCATTGCTTTCATATCGTCTAAATTTCCGTAGCAATGATAAGAAATCACATCTGAGGAATTAATTTGAAAAGTATTCAGTTCTTCAAAATCCATTTGAGTGTTCCATATTCCAGCCGTGAGTGGTTGAGAAGGACGAGCCGCTCTGGCCCAAATGAAAACATTTTTTAATAAAGGCAGTGTTTCCAGACCATGATCCGAATTGCCAGGTTCATTATAGAGATCCCAAACGATTATTCGTCGATCATTTCGGAAAGTGGAAATAATGTCTTTTACATATTTTTCTAAGGTCACCCATAAATTCTGGTCTGTAACTCCAGTTTGACCCGGGCATTGTACCCAACCTGAATTGTGAACACCCGCTCTTGGTTCAGGTTGTTTGCCCGGCTGTGGATCTCCATTCCAGCAATCATCGAATAGAACAAATATCGTTGAAATATGATGGTTGGAAGCGATGGTTAAAAATTCATTTATCCGCTTTTTAAAATTTGTTGAGTCATTTTCCCAGGGTAAATAGTGCAAAAATACCCGAACTGAATTGAATCCAATACTCTCGGCTAATCCCAATTCATTGTCAATCGTCTGGCGATCAAATGATTCCGGCTGCCACATTTCCATTTGGTTGATAGCGGTGCTAGGAATAAAATTGCAACCGATTGACCATGGCTCACTTTGATACCATTGGGTTATTTTCTGAATACTCCATGGTTTCTCCTCAATGGATGAGAGATGACATTCAATCGCCAATAAGCAGGTCAATGTGGTAAAACAGTAAAGTATTTTCATAAATATCCTCGTGATTTTTACATCCTAATTTATTTTTTGTAATGAATTGAGAATGGGCAACGTTTTGGAAAAAAATTATTATTGTGGTTATTTTTTAAATTCGAAGACAAGGTTTCCTCCTTTAACGAGCTGTTCATGGGCAATGTGGAATCGAGATACTTCTTTTTTTCTCAACCAAATCCTAGGTGGTTTGATTCGACTATCGGCAGAACCGGTTTTTTCTATTACTAATGGCTTACCTGGATAATATCTCTGATTCAGTTGTAATATTGCTTTTGGAAACAGCGGAACGCCTAATTGATAGACAGCTGCGGCCGGACAGGCTGGGTAAAATCCTAATGCCGAAAAAACGAACCATCCTGAAATTGTTCCGCAATCGTCATTGCCAGGAAGCCCATCTGGACCTGCTGAAAAATTTTCATTCATGATTTTCTTCACCCAATAAGAGGTCCATCCTTCTTCTCCGGGGATGTAGGTAAATAGATAAGGATAAGCGATATCTGGTTCATTGGTTATGGTGAAATATCCTTTCGAAAAACATTCTTTTAATTTATCAGTGAAGGGTCGTATTCCACCAAAAAGATTGATTAACCCCGCTATATCATGAGGAGCAAACCAATTATAATTCCAGGCATGACCTTCCACATAGCCTGGTCCACCCGAGCCTGCCCAACTGCCTGATCCTTCAGTGGCCAAAGGATCAAATGGACTATACCATTGGCCGTTTCGTAATCGGGGGCGAATAAAGGAACTGTTTTTATCAAATAGATGGCGATACAAAAGTGATCGATGCTTGAATTCCTGAAAATCAGTTTCTTTGCCAATTACTTTCGCCGTTTGGGCAATTGCCCAGTCTGCCAGACAGTATTCCAAGGTAGTGGATACTGGTCCCCATACCCACCATTCCTGGGTGGTATCTTGATCGGCCGGAATGTACCCGTAATGTAAAAGTTCATGATAACCAGCGCGAATGGGGGGAGCGGTTTGACTTTTTGATAATCGGGTAGGTTTGGTCATCGCCTGATAAGCAGTTTCAATCTCAAAGTCGGTGATACCTTTTATATAACTGTCCGCGATAACAATCGGAGCCGGGTCACCCACCATCATATAGGTTTCATTTCCTGCTAGTTCCCACTTTGGTAACCAACCGGATTCAGTGTACATGTCCATCATGGTTTGAACCATGGCGGATTGACGTTCAGGATAAAGCAGAGTGAGGAAAGGGTGGAGAGTACGGTATGTATCCCATAGTGAAAAAATTGAATAGCGTTCGCGATCGGCATATCGACCCACTCCATTCCTTCCCATCAACGGGTATTCTCCATTCACATCGCTGATAATGTTAGGATGAATGAGCATGTGATAAAGCGCGGTATAGAATTTTATTCGATCATCGATAGATCCTCCTTCTACCTGCACCCTAGATAACTGTTTCTGCCAGGCCAGGCTGGCCTGTGTCTTTATTTTCTCAAAATTCCAATCCGGGATTTCATCTTGCAAATTTTGCCAGGCATTTTCACAACTCACATAAGAAATGCCGATTTTGATTGCAATAGAATTTTCTACTGGTAGCTTAAAATTCATCCATGCCCCAATACTGGCGTCGATTATTTCGGCCTGTTGGTCAGTAATAAAATAATCTTCCAACCAAATACCACTAGAATCGGCCGGATGATTTACCTCAGCGGCGAAGTAAATGCGGTGACGATTATTTTCACCACAAAATCCACCGCCAATGTTATACCCTTCAATTTTATGAGGAGAAATGATGTTAACAGAGCCACCACCGGTAATACTCAGATTTCGTCCACAATCAAACAGTAAGTTAACCTGACCATCAGTTTGATCTTGATGGAATAATATAAAACTGCAACGTGGAGTAGCGGTTGCTTCTACTTGTAGGTGGAGTTCGTCGAGTACCAGGCTGTAAAAACCCGGAGAAGCCGACTCATTGGAATAGACAGTCTTATATTGTTCTGGTTCAGTATTTATAACTCCCCGGGACGCTGTCACAATGATACTGCCAAGATCACTACAACCCGTTCCGCTTAAATGCACCTGTCCGAATCCATAGAAATATTTTTCTCCATATACGTATCCAGATGGTGAATGCGGAGAAGTATGCGGACTGACAGAAACCGTTCCCCAGGGGACCACTGCTCCGGGAAAAGTGTTTCCGCCACCTGCCGTGCCGATAAAAGGATTAACATATTGTGTAACAAATGAATCTTTTAACGTGACTGTATAATTAGATTCGGCTGGTAAAGATAGGACGATAAATAAGAGGGTAATTGATAATAAACTCCTTAGAAACATCCCACCCAGGTGATAAATATTAAGTGTATAGGGGGAAAGTTCTTTCTGAATGGGAATCATTTTTTCACTGATTTTTTTTCAGAATAAAAATTTTTAAAAATAAAAATGTTATTTTTAAAACTTGATAAATTTATGATTTTTATTGCTTTATTACCAATAAATTTAATAATATTATGAGTGTTTTAAAAAACAATCTTAATCCTTTGAGTAGAAATGTCACTCGATTTCTCATCTGAATTTGCTGATGAAAATTAAAACAAATTTACCAAATTTTTATCACCATTTGAATAATAGTAATTGAAATGAAATGGTTTATTTAATAAATGAAAAATTTTGGTAAATTGAGGTTCGTGTATGAAACAATTATTCAATTATGCTTTCATTATTTTCTGGATTATTGAATTTTTTATAAGTTCGTATAATTCTGTTGCAGAAGTATATCCTTCTGGCGATCGTCGGTTTAAAAGTGATATTTTGCTTATCGTTGCCCACCCGGATGACGAAACCGCCATTGGCAGTTATCTGGCTAAGGCGATTTATGATTTAAATAAAAAAGTGGCGGTTATTTATATCACTCGGGGTACGGGTGGTGGAAATTCCAATGGTATTGAGCAGTCCAATGCACTGGGGCTCATTCGTGAAATTGAAGGAAGGGAGGCTGTTTCTAAATTTGGCATTACCAATGTCTGGTTTTTAGATGGTCAGGATACCCCCGGGCAAGATGTTTTTCATTCCTTGCAGAATTGGGGACATGGTAAAATTTTAGAACAGGTGATTCGTATCGTTCGTCTGACTCAGTCTGAGGTTATAATCAGTTGGTTGCCAGGTTATGTCGCTGGAGAAAATCATGGAGATCATCAAGCGGCGGGAGTGATTGCGACGGAGGCCTTCGACCTCAGTGGAAATCCAACTATCTTTCCGACTCAAATAGCCATGCCTCGCGAACCTCAAGATATAAGTAATTTTTCGGAAGGACTTTCAGCCTGGCAAGCCAAAAAAATTTACTACTTTTCAGATGCTTCTCATCCTCTCCAGGCACCGGGACCAGCTTTCGATATGTGTGAAATTTCTACAAGTAAAAAAATACCGTACTATCGTTTGGCTGCTGAACTCCATCTTGAACATCTTACCCAGGCCGATGTTTCAACCATTGCTCAAAAATCTTTGCAAACAGGGGATTTTAATAATTTCAAAACCCTGTTGTCTAATTTCAAACTTATTTTTGGAAAATCTCTGGTAAAAAGTAACCCTGATGCTGACGTTTTTGACGGGATAGACTCGCTTCCTATCGCTTATCAACCTCAGATGGATTATCAGCCAGAGACACGCTCTGGATTTCATTTGGAACTGGGAGGAGCATTTTCCTTTTACCAGGACTTCTGGAAAGTACATGCACTAGAACATCTTGGGCATCTGGTTTCCCCGGAAATGGAAGTCGCCATTGGAAGCTATGTTCATATCCCCTTACTTTTAGTAAATGGGACTTCTGAGTCGATGGAGATATGTCTTGTTTCACAACTGCCTGAGGGTTGGCAAGAAGTTTCAGGAACTGATTGCTATCAGTTGAATCCCCACCAAATTTTTCCGGTACAAACTTTCTTTTTTGCTTCTTCACAACCACAATCCGAATTTTGTGACTTGATCTGGCACGCCTTGAGAAAAGGAAAAACAGTCGGAGAGGTAAGAGTAAAGATCATTGTCCGTGAGTGGACTCTTCCTCAGTAACAGCTTAAAAGGAGAGATGTCGATGAAGATTAGATTTGCTTTCATATTTTTCTTCATGTTGTTTATGGGTGTGGCCTTGCAAATCAGCGCCCAAATGGTAGACCCTAATATTGACCAAGAAGATGGGCCATTTTGTTATTTCAGCCAGCCTACGGATGTCATTAGTGTAATGGATAATCCAGAGGGAACATTGATTACACCAGAAGGATATTTATTTACCGGCTATGCAGAATATATGTTTTTCACCGGAAATCCACCTCAACCGGTGAACCAGCGAGTGAAAACATTACTCCAGGGGTATTTGCCTATTATTCAATATCAGTTTACTAAAGAAAATGTGCTCTATCAATTTATGATGTTTGCAACCACTCTGGATGGAATCTCGGATAGCCCATTGATGAACTTTGTGCAAGTAAAATTTAAAAATGTAGGCAATGAAATACGTCATGTATATTTTTCTATAGCTACCCGTTATCAAAATGATGCCAATACGGATTGGGGTATCGGCGACAATCGCTTTATCCGTCCTGTTAGACCTGAATATGTGGGTGGTTATGAACAATCTGGAATCGAATTTGATCCCAATTGGGAATATACCTTTTCGCCTGAAGCATTTTTGCGAGATAGTCTGGTCATGTATTTATACCCTTCACAACCTGCACCGGAAAAATTGATTGTATTAAAAACTGGTTATAATGAACCACCGGAGATCGGGGCGATGCGAATTCCCATTTTACCTACTACCCCAGTTGGAATTGTAAAATATAATTTTCCATTGCCTCCAGGTGAAGAAACAACACTCCAATTTAAAGTCCCATATCAACCTTTGTCAGTTGATGATCCGACAGTCGCTAAACTTCACGCTGCTAAATTTGAGGATTACCTTCAGCGGACGATCGATTTTTGGGAAAAGATTTTTACACAAGGGATTTCCATATCACTTCCTGAAGAGAAAGTAATCCAAACCTTCAAAGCTAATCTCGTATATGATCTGATAGCACGAGATAAGGTTAAAAATCAGTACATTCAGAAAGTAAATGAATTTCAATACGATGCTTTCTGGTTACGGGATGCCTCGTATATCGTTCGTATGTATGATATTTCAGGGTATCATGATATCGCCCGGCAATGTCTGGATTTTTTTCAGTGCTGGCAAAGCGAAGATGGTAATTTTGTCTCTCAAAATGGTCAATACGATGGATGGGGCCAAACGATGTGGGCGTTTGGTCAACATTTCCGGATTACCGATGACAAAAAATTTGCTCGTCAAGTTTTCCCAGCAGTCATAAAAGCTGTCCATTGGTTACAACAAGCCCGTCAAAGTGATCCTCTGCATGTAATGCCGGTAACTACTCCAGGAGATAATGAAAATATCACAGGTCATGTCACAGGTCATAATTTCTGGGCACTGGCGGGATTGAAGAATGCGATTATCATGGCCGATAGATTGGGTAAGAAAAAAGAAGCTTCGATGTTTAGACAGGAATATCAGGAATATTATCAACAATTTGTAGATCATCTAAAACGAATTACTGCCGAGACGGGTGGTTATATACCACCGGGACTTGAAGGTTTAGGGGGTTGTGATTGGGGTAATATGATGGCGGTTTATCCGGAAATTATCCTCAATCCATTAGATCCGATGGTCACGGCGACATTGGAAACGACTCGTCAAAAATACCAGGAAGGAATTATGACGTATGACTATGGTCGCTATCTGCATCATTATTTGACCATGAAAAATACTGAAACAGAGGTCGTTCGTGGGGAGCAGCAGACCGCCATTAAGGAACTCTATGCCATCCTGTTACATACCAGTTCCACCCATGCTGGTTTTGAGTTTTCGATCCTCCCCTGGCGAACACGGGATTTTGGAATGAATCTGGCACCGCATGGCTGGTTCGCAGCTAAATTTCGGACACTCTTACGCAACATGCTGGTGCGAGAACAAGGGGGAGAACTCCATTTACTTTCCTGTCTTTCTCCGGAATGGATTAAACCCGAGGAAGAAATAGCCGTTTCTCATGCTCCCACAGAGTTTGGAGTGACCAATTTTACACTCAGAAACAAAAAAGATTATTCTGTGTTGTTGTTAAATAATTCGTACCGACAAAAACCTGAGAAAATAGTAGTACACCTTCCCTGGTTTATGAATATTCATAAAATCCTGGTAGAGGGGAAAGAATTAAAAATTTTAGGATCTTCAATTGCCTTGCAGTCGACCGCGAAAAAAGTAGAATTTTTCTGGCAAAAAAAGGCAGAAATAGCTCCACTCAATTATCAAAAAATTGTAGAGGATTATAAACAGGAATATCGTCGTCGATACCGGGAATTTTTAAAGTATGGAAATTGATGAAACAAATAGAATGTACAATCTGGTTGGGTGAGGAATAAATTGTGAAATATAGTGGGGATTAAGTTAACAATATGGGAGATTTAGCGAAGAGATCATATAGACAAGAATTAATCGGAGAGGCGTCATGGATGTTTCACAACGATTTGTCTCGCTGGATGTTTTTCGTGGTGCAACCATTGCTGCCATGATCCTGGTCAATAATCCCGGTTCCTGGGATCATGTTTACTCTCAACTGCGTCATGCGGAGTGGCATGGTTGGACATTTACGGACTGGATTTTCCCTTTCTTTCTTTTCATTATGGGTGTGGCGATGACCTTTTCCTTCCCCAGACGTATTCAGCAAGGGCAAAGTAGAGGTCGTCTGTTGCTTCATGCCCTGCGGCGTTCTATAATACTTTTTTTACTGGGATTGTTCATCAACGGTTTTCCATTTGGACTCATCACGGGACATGAATTCAGCTTAACCAGCTGGAGAATTCCAGGTGTCTTGCAGCGTATTGCGATGTGCTACCTGGCAGCCAGTCTAATTTTTCTATATTCTAACACTCGCAGAATGGTCATATTGATTATTGGACTTTTAGGGAGTTACTGGCTGATGATGCGTTTTATCCCGGTACCTGGTTTTACTACAGGGACATTAGATCCCATGGGAAATCTTTGCTGGTATATTGACTCAAAATTGTTAGCTGATCACACCTGGTTTTTTGCCCCAGTAAAAGGTTTCGATCCTGAAGGAATACTCAGCACCATCCCGGCAATTGCCTCGACTCTAATTGGCATTCTTTGTGGCCAGTGGTTACGAGCAGAAAAGAGCAGGGAGGAAAAAACAATATGGATGTTTGTTAGTGGCCATCTGTTACTTCTACTGAGTGTCATCTTGAATAACTGGTTTCCGATTAATAAAAATTTATGGACCAGCTCATACGTTATTTTTACAAGCGGTTGGGCTCTGATCTGTCTGGCTGTCATCTTTTGGTTAGTAGATGTTAAAGGTTACAGGAAGTGGAGTAAACCTTTTGTGATCTTCGGGATGAATGCTATTGTCGTTTTCACTCTTTCTGAAATATTGGCCATGCTTTTGTGGGTAATTTCGTTTAAAGCCGCTGATGGTCATACTATCAGCTTACATGACTATCTCTATTTGTATGGTTTTGCCACTTGGGCCAGTCCATTGAATGCTTCTTTATTTTTTGCTATCGCTTTTGTCCTGCTAATGTATCTAGTCGCCTGGGTAATGTGGAAGCAAAAGTGGTTTGTAAAAATATAGACCTGAATAATCGATTGAGAATAAAAACATGGATGATGGGAATGGTAAAAAATCAAAGAATTTTTTTAGAAGTTTTTCATACTGGTATAGATATTGTTTTTTGTGGATATCACCATCTTTGATTCTTTGTCAGTAAATGTTATCACATTTTTTTGAATGTTCTTTAAAATTAGCAATCGCTTTCGCTCAAAACGATTTTAATTCAGGTATGGCGTAAAATCAATTTTTACATAGGGATTTAAGCATAAAGAAGGAATCAAACAGGGCATTCACTAAAAAACATTTGGTATTGCATCATTTTCTGAAGTCTTTTATATTTTTGAATAATTTTTGCCTCCGTAGCTCAATTGGTAGAGCAGCGGACTCTTAATCCGTTGGTTCTAGGTTCGAGTCCTAGCGGGGGTACTCAGCAATCAGGTTAAGTTCTGGGTGTTCCCCCCACCCATTTTTCCTGATTGCGGCAGAGGAGGGCGTTAGCAGCTTGATAGAAGTTTTCCCCCGACTGTTATCAGGCGAGTCCACCTCTGTTTGGTTAGCCTCCTGTTACTCATCGCAAGATCAGGTAATAGGAGGCTATTTTTTTTATTACAAATAAGATGGAATGATAATTAACAGTCTGCAGTAGGCAATTGGCAATTAGCCAAAAAGCAATATAAAAGACTAAAGATTAAAGCGAGACCTTATAGACTAATTTTACCCTTAACCTTTAGCCCTTATCCTTGTGCCTTTATCCTTGCGCCCTGTGCCTCCCTTTCCTCCCTTTGTGGTTGCATCGGGAACTTAAACATCTTAAGTTTGTACAAGTTTTCGTGATGGTCTTTAATATTGGGGACGATCTGGTTTCGACGGGCAGTCGAAGGAGATTGGGGCAGCATGCCGGGATTTCTCGCTATCCCGTGATTAGTGAGAATTTTATAAAGTGCCAATACTAATTACGCACTGGCTGCGTAAAAACGCGTAGCCCGTTCGCTATCCGCCCTCTCTGCCGGGAGGATAGCCGGACGTCGTTAAAGGCAGGGCGGTATCGGCTGAGGCCTGAACAGCTGATGCTGTATTTTTTCAGGATCGCCAGCAGTAGGCTGGCCTGACTGCCAGCTGCTGGTTAAATCAACCGTCAGGCTAAGCATGTAGACGCCTCTTTTGCCTCCTGTTCGGACGCGGGTTCGATTCCCGCCGTCTCCACTATAAGAAGTCACTCGCATTAAAGATTGCAGTGGCTTTTTTTAATTCTAACACCATCATACCGTAATCAGGAATCCATAAATAAATACAAAGTATTTATTAAGTTATAATCGATAGATTTTACTATCCTATGGTTCCTAATCTGAATTTTCCACTGCACCACAGATTTTTCATTATAAAATAATATTAAAAAATCGACTAAAATTATTGAAGTACTGGCAGGTATACCTAAAAAGGTGGGTCTTTGTAGGATTTTTATCTGATTTCATTGCAGATCAATATCTCACTAGTATAAGCAATTTTATCAATTCCGGTAACCCTGAATAGTATTTCAAAATAATCAGGTATATGACCATATTTTTTTCTAAATAGATTTTCCAGTTCACTCCTTTTTGAAGGTGAAGTAAGATAATAGGCAATTTCTGGCGCACCCAGTGAATGATAGGAGGCAATAATTAAAATAGTATTTCCGGCTGGACCTGGAAGTTTTAATACGAGTACCAGATCTTCATTAAGACCCTGAGAATGTAAAGAAGTTGAAAAACTTATGGTTTTATTGCTATCGGGATAAGTATAGGTGACAACATGGGGTGAAATTCCGAAATTAAAATGGGATTTGATCATGGTATGTTTAAAAGTGTAAAGGGTTTTTATGCTACCGATGAAAATGAAGTTGTATTCGTCAAGTATTTGAGGACTGATATCCAGGGATTTTCTGAATATAAATTTTTGATGGCCGGAATACAGCACATTTAATATGGCGGGTATACCCCAAATGCTATGATAAGGGAAATATGGTTCATCGTTTCTTTTGATGTTGTATTGGGGATAAACAGATTTCAGACTATCCAGTTGTTCGAGTGAATTAATATCAAAATCACGAACAATGAGTTTCCTCCCAAATTTTTCGAAATAAGTGGTATAAAAAATGTGTTCACCCAATACAACCATTATTGGTAAATCAGAATGTAGATATTCCTTCCAAAAAGCGTCCTGTGAGTCAATCTGTTGGTACTTTTGTAATTGATCCTGAAGATGATGGTACTTTATTCCTAAAAAGGTGGCAATCACCAAACAGAAGAACGCCATAAGCCAGGGATAATATTCCTTTAATTTCGCCAGCATTCTCTGTTCATTTGAATGTAGATAAAATTGTACTCTGTAGTGACCTTTAGAAATTTTCAGACGGTAGTTGTCATTTTTCCCTTCGATTAAATAATAACTTTCCAGTTTTTTTCGTAAGGTATAGGTGTGCGAACGAACAATAGTGTCCTCTGCCGGATTAAAATTGGAATTTTTACCAAAAACTTCAATTGCAATAGTGGTTTCCTTTATATTTCGACCCTGGTTGGTGGCATCTACCAGATAGGTTAAGTAGGATTGATAAATTCTCGAACCAGAAAATTCCTGACTGCCTAATATTTTTTCGAGCAGGGCATTTTGAACCGATTTATCGATCATGATCGCCTGGTTTTATCAGGTTTGAATATGTTTTTCACAGTTTTTTCACAGTATTTAATTTTAATTTAATAAAATAAGGTGATTATAAAAGATTTTGCACAAAGTTAGGTTTTTAGCCATTAAGTTAAAAATATTTTTATCTCTGTTCTTGTACCTAAATTCCATTTCTTTAATATAGAGAGGAAATTTTTCTTTGGATATCCCATGAAATTTGATCAGACGCTCTTTCGCATAACTCCAGAATCCTTCGACACCATTGATATAGACTTTGCCAGAAGCAAAGACTTTTTGATGATTGATTTTAATATGACGATATCCACAAAACATCAGGGAATCATACCCTCTGAATTTATCGGTATAGACGATACTTCCTCTCCGGACGGTTTTGACGGTCATATTCAACAGTGTTTCAGCTGTCACATCTTTAATCACTTCTACTTTAACAACGCCATTTCGCTCCAGGATACCAAATACAGGGACTTTATTAGCTGCTCCTCTTCCTCGTTTTCCTTTACGTCGGCCACCGAAATAACTCTCGTCCATTTCCACTTCACCACCCAGAAGTTTATCCGCATCACGGGTGGGAGAAACAATGGCCATTCGAATCACCGTGACTGCTTTAAGAACTGTGGGATAACTCAGTCGAACTTGTTCAGCGATTCTCCTGGCCGAGAGTTCCAATTCAAAGAGTTTGATGATCCACAACCAGTCCTTCGTTGTAATCTGAACTTTGTTTATCCATCGTCCGCTAAAGTCATGGAACGTATATCCACAGCGTTTGCATCGGAAAGATTTATGAGCCAAACGATAGATTCGATAGCTGTGACATCTTGTGCAGAAACGACGGTAGTTTTTCCAACATAACTTAGTGAGAAAACGCCTTGCTGTATTTTCAGTCTTTACAATATGTTCGAAAGATTTTAGATCCATAACACCAATTTATTTTGGTGCAAGATCTTTTACAATTACCTTATATTTTCAATTCACTTCATACTCTACAAAAATTCCGACAGCAGCAAGGATTAGAAGCAATGGAAAAAATTCATTTGCGACATCCTCAGAAGGGTCTCATCGTTACCAATCTGACCCGCATGCCCCTCTCCGATCTTGATTTTGGAACGGGTAAAATGGAAAGTTTTTTAACATATGCAGAAGTATCTGCCAGTGCAGCTATTCTGCCCGCCAAAGAAGGAGTAGAAATTCGCCTTACCCATCCCAAAAAGTTGAAGAAATAGATCCATTAATCGCTTCTAATTCTGAAACGGAATAATTGCTTTCGGACGAGTATAAAAAATGAATATTATAAATGTGCAGAGATAGACTTTCGGGAGAGGTCTGATCAATAAAGCAAAAAAATCAGTCCAAATTTGTAAAAGATCCAGGAATTCTTAGAATAAAGTCCGGATGAAATTTGAAGAGATTCCCATTCAGAAAAAGAAGTTGAGGGTAATTCTTCTTTTATTGTAGGGATCTGAGTAGCATCAAAAGCCACTAATAAGTTGCGGGATATTCTGGTGTTTAAACCAATTGTGAATCCCATCCAACTATTACTTTCCAGGTAGGTATGTTCGAAAAATTGAGGATTATTGCTTCCGTTTGGTCGGAGGCTAAACGATAAATAATTTGACCCATGTCGGAAATAATTGGCTCCGACTTTCACAGACAGGGCGTCCCTGTGAAGCGCCAACAGCCGGCCAAGAGGAATATTGAATCCCATTTCAAATTCCAATGTTTTTACAATATGATCAAATACCCATCTGGAAATAATCATATTGTCGATAATAAATCCTTCCGAACTCTGAGCGTTTTGCTCAGTGCTCAAATTTAAATCGAACAGGCCCGCTTTTACATATAAATCCATAGGACGTAAGCGTAAGAAAAGAAAAAATTCTGTAGGGAGCATGTGAAATAAGCCTGGTCTTGAGTCACTACCTATGCTCATTTGTTGATTGCCGGATTGAAAATTCACCTGTTGATATAAGGAATGATAGATCTTGCCTCGAAATCCCCAACCAAAACGAATGGTTCGAAAATCTTCATTCTGAAATTCCTCGTTCCATATAATTGCGGAGGTAGCTGTTTCGATAATCTGAATATTGATCACAAATTGATTGGGATACCACTTGGAGTAGAATATTTTGGGTTTTACAATGACAAATCCATCAACACTGGCTAATTTTCCTACCTGGCGCTGGTATTCCTCTCTGGTTAATCCGGTTAGACTCAATTGTTGTTCTCTCAGAATAATATCCAATTTTTCCCGCTCGATCAAAGTAAAACGCCCACTCTTGGTAATAGCCTCCTGCAGAAGATCTTCAAGATAAGAGACATTTAGTCTCTCGTTGTCAGTGAATTCTATTTCTGCAATTGAAAGGGTTTTGATGTTAGCTGGAAGTTGGTTTAATTTTTTCGAAAATCCATCCAATGCCTGGCGTATACTTCGTTCAGAAATTGCCCAGGCAGTATTCAAATAAACGAAACTGATAATTAGAAATAGAAAATAACTGGGTCTAACTATTTTTATAATGTGATCAGAAATCCTGTGCATATTCGTGTACCTGAATTATCTCCTACTTCCTCTGCTGACCAATCTTTATCTTGTTTAGGATAATAATGCCCTTCAACGAACCAGGAGAAGGATGACCATATTTTTAGCTCACCACCGAAGATCCAGAAGGGAAATCCATTATCACCCGGTGGATTACCATCTGAGGAGTGAAAATCCCCACTTTTTCTATAGATACTGTGCGGCTCGAAATAACCACCAGGTCCGCCATATAAAATGAGATGTTCATTGGGCGATCGAAATAATTCATTGGTATGCAGCCTTAATAAAAAGCTTGCCTGTATGCCAAGAATACTCTTTAAACGTACCTCGCGCTGCAAAATCCTTCCGTCCTGTATAATCGTTCGGTGAACTGTTCCGGGATTAGGTTGAGGATTAAATGATAGATCGAAAGCAGTGCAAAAATCAAACAAACGAATGAAAGAAGGACGTTGCGAAAGCCTGACTTTAAAATTATATAATTGAGTAGAGTAGGTGTTCTTCCAGGAATCAGCGACCGTCCCATCTGAATTAAACAGATTCTCATAAAAGGTATATTTTCCGCCCAGGGCGTATCCCAATCCCAATGCAATTTGCAAACTACCTACATAGCGACCGCTGAAGAGATGCTGCCAGATATGTTTGCTTTCTTCAACAGAATAGATTTTAAGATGAGCAAATAATCTATTCTCCTTCACATAAAGTTCACTCTGCAAGAATGCATCGACTCCCAGTAATTTTCCAACCTTAGATTCGCCACTCTCCGTTAAACCCGATAGCTCTAATGCCTGTTCTTTCAAAAGAATATCCAGATGCTGACGGTCCACGACTTTAAAACCTCGTTCAACTAACACCATGATCAGCCGACTCTCAAAGGTATTGTCCGATAAATCATATTGACTGCGATTGGTGATTGATTGAATGGCGATGGTCCGTATTGTTGATAAATTGGCCGTGGCTAACTTTGGTCCGACATAATGCATTAAATCGTCGATCATTGAAAGTTGATCTTTTAAGGTTCGACCTCTCTGGTTTTCCAGTGGAAGAGTGGGATGACTCTCTTTGAGAATCTGTAGTACATTATTTTTAGCGATGGTTAATTGCCCAAAATCAGCAGTATTGATGATATAATGAGTCTCGGTTTCTTCCTGCAGTTCTCCCACCAGACGATTCCCACTTTTTAAAATGAATATATCGGAGTAGAGATTCGCTATAAATCCACTGCCGATCATGGTAATTATTACAACCAGGAGAATAAGATAGAATGATTCTAAAAAGTTTACCCTCATCAGGCTGATCATTTCTTTTACAGAATAATACCGTTTATGTCCCATAACAATTCTGTTATTTTTTATCTTATAGTCGAAGTTTCTTTGAAAAAGTTTATTCTTAAAATTTTTTTAATACTGACCATGTCTGGGTAAATGGTACGGGAAAACGGCAAGAAATTATGGAGAGTGAATAGTGTAAAGTGTATGGTTAATAATGGAGTAAATTTGATAATCTTCTTTGAAAAAACAATTATCGCAAATAGCACTACCTCTTTTCTCACGTTTTTATATAGTTGTAGCGAGTGAGAAAATAACCAGACCCTGAATTCTTAATTTTACGAACAGACCGGGTTACCAATTTATTCGGATGGTAAGTCTCAATTACATTTCGGTATTTTCACCCAAACTACTGCTATCATCGGTTTCGGATTTCTTTTTCCCCCCTATGGCTTTGCGAAATTCACTGGCTCTTTTGGCATAGGTCTTCAGCTGATTTTCAACTAAATAGTAAATGGTGTTAGCAGGAAATTTTCCATTCTTTTGGCGTTCACCTGCTTCTTTGCCAGTCAGAATTTTTAGCCCATCCTCTACCGTATCCACCGCCCATATTTTAAATTTTCCCGCTTGAATGGCATTGATCACTTCGTCCTTTAACATCAAATTATCCATGTTGCTGCGGGGAATAATAACACCTTGTTTACCAGTCAATCCCTTATTCTTACAGACCCGATAATACCCTTCGATCTTTTCATTCACTCCACCGATGGCCTGAATCTCACCGTTTTGATTGACTGAACCGGTAACGGCAATACCCTGTTTAATGGGCACTCCCGACAGACTGGAGATCAATGCGTATAATTCAGTAGAAGAAGCGCTATCCCCGTCAATCATGGAATAGCTTTGTTCAAAAGTAAGGCTGGCTGAGAAGGCGGGGGGAATATACTGTCCAAATTTAAAGTTGAAAAAACCGGTGAGAATCAGCAGACCTTTGTCATGAAATTTTCCGCTTAAACGAGCTTTGCGATCAATATTCACTACATTCTCATTACCAATATAAGTCTTGGCTGTAATTTTACTGGGCCTGCCGAAAGAAAATTCTCCAATTTCAGAAACGGATAAACCGTTGATTTCTCCTACTTTTTCACCGGTGACATCGATTTTATAGATATTGCGTTTGTATATCTCCAGGACTTTTTCCTGGATCATACTTTGACGAAATTCCGCTTCGGCCACTGCTTTTTTTACATGACGATCGGTTACAACTTTTTCTTTTTCCCTTCTGGCATAATGTTCGGCTTCCCGTATGATTCCAACCAGACTGCCAAAACGCAAACTGATTTTTTTCTGGTCTTCTACTAACCGGTTCCCAAAATAAATCACTTCTCGGACAGCTTTGCGATGGAACGGCAGTAATTTTTCTTCCTTACATACCTTGCTGATAAATTGAGAATATTTATAAATGCTATCCTGCGTACTGTCAATTTCGTAATCAAAATCAGCCCGAATTTTGAAAATCTTGCCAAAATCCTGGTCATAGGCTTGTAGTAAGTAATAAACTTCGTTCCAACCGATCAGGATCAATTTCAAATTGGCCGGGATGGGTTGAGGTCGAATTCCGGCTGAAGAAATAAAACCATAAAGTTCAGAAACATCTTCAATCCTTATTTCCTTGGTTTTAATAACCCGCTTTAAGGAATCGTAAACATAAGGGTTAGTAAGCACATGAAAAGCTTCAGTCATTAGATACCCACCATTGGCACGGTGTAAACTCCCGGGCTTGATCAAAGTATGGTCGGTCACCTGTGCGCCCATGATGATTTGCTTATCAATCCGACCAAAAAGGTTGTTGTATGTCGGATTAGGTTCATAGATGACCGGTGCACCTTTGGTAAGACTATTATCAATCAGCACATTCACCTGATACCGCTTGAAATGGTCAACGGAACTTACGGCTTCTCCTTCTTGTTCAGATTCTTTTCGCGTTTGAGAAAGAAAATCGTTGATATTGGTAATAATATCTCGACCGACCTCGTCTAAATATTTTACGACTTCGTCAACTTTTTTAAAATCCGATTTAATTTCACTGATATAGCGATTGACAATGTAGGCGGCAATCTTTTCATTTAAACGACGAATAGCTTGTTGAGCTTCACGATCCAGTCTGACCACCTCCCGTACCGCGGCATTGATTTTATCCTGGATGATGGCTAAACGATTGTTTATTTCCTCTTTTTCCTTTTCAGTCAGCTGCTCATATTCTTCAGCGCTCATGGGTTTATTGTTCTTTAAAACAATTGTCTGGAATCCGGCGGGAGTACTCTGGATTTGAATCTCCAGTGCTTTTGCATCAGCGTCTAACTGATTCATGAGCTCCCGTTTTCTTTCCGTATTTTTTGCCATAATTGCCGAGTTCTGCTTTTCATATTCTGCGCTATCGAATGTGGCTGGAATCGCTTTTTTCAAGGTTTCAATTAATTCCTGCATCTCATCTTTAAAGACTTTTCCTTTACCAGGAGGAAGGCGCAATGCGCGCGGTAAATCACGCTCCTGAAAATTGTACACATATACCCAGTCGTCCGGCACAGATTTTTTCTTCGCTAAATTTTTAAGGATGTCCCTGACGATGGTAGTTCGGCCGGTGCCAGACATCCCGGTGACAAATACATTATACCCCGAATGCTCCATCTCCAGAGCCAGTTTAATGGCACGAATGGCCCTTTCCTGACCGATGACACTATCCAGAGGATTGATGGAATCGGTAGTTTCAAAAGGAAAACTTTTTAAATTGATGACTTTGCGCAATTGCTGGGGTTGAAGTTCAGTAATAGCCATTGATGGTTACCTCGCTTGGTTTGTCAGAAAATTAGAGATACCCTTGCTGTTAATCAATGAATTTTTCTTTTTAAATGAAATGATGACGGCCAATCATCTGTCGCGTCTATCTCATCGTTTCTGATCACATGTATGAAATGAGAATATAATTCTCTTTTGTTTTGGATATCTTGAAATTTCTTAATTTTGAAGTGAATGGAAATTCTATGACCGTGATTTCATCTTTTTGGAATTTCATCGGTGCGAACATTGAATGATTTTCTCACAAGGAAAATGATCATTTGTAAAAACAGAAAAAGTAAAAGAGTGGGGGATAGGGTTGAAGTCAATGAAGATCGTTAAAATAACGAGGGGAGAGATTTAATATTGATCGCCGTAGTAAAATTCCAGCAGTTTGGCTTTGCGCAGTTCACATGCTAATTTAAAAGCTTGTCGGTCTCCATATTTTTCCACCGAGAAAAATTTTGTTTTGGATGCACCGTCTGATTCGGTCCAGTTGGCACGATACGCTTGATAGAACGTTCCGTCTTTCTTTTGTCGAACTATTTTCTGGACTCCCACCACGCCGGTATTATTGCGATGGTTTCGACTGATAATCGTCTTAATGGGGATTTTGTCGGTACTGAAATCAGTATGTCTTTTGACTAACTTTCTCATCGTTTTTTTATAAAACCGACGGGCTTTCATCAATGCTTTCGCTCTGCCGCCATATTTAAGATCGCTAAACATTTTGGAGACAATTTTGCCATTAAATCGCACCCGGACGTACCAGCCATAGGTACGACAGACTTTTGAATCGATCCGG
>Ga0067045_1027476_pt1 | contig 117302 bp, 110 predicted proteins | sample TerdegcTABiofilm_FD_59184 | JGI IMG/M metagenome (GOLD analysis project Ga0067045, IMG submission 59184) | Combined Assembly of (Gp0054472, Gp0054536) Wastewater bioreactor microbial communities from Singapore -Terephthalate degrading...
GGGCGATTTGCTGGCCGAAGGACTGATGAGCCCCGCCGCATCACGCCGTCGCCGCCGGAACCGGCCGGAGAAAAATCAGTCGATGTAGCGCAAGCCAGCCGCAGCGAGGGGCTCGCGCATCTTGTACATGTCCAGACCCAGCACGCCCGAAGCCAGCTTCTCGCGCTTCTCGCCTTCGAAGCTCTCGCGCTTCTGGGCCGCAGCGAGCGTCTCGACCGCCCGGGCGGCGGGCACGCAGACCACGCCGTCGTCGTCGGCCACGATCACGTCACCCGGCGTCACATAGGCGCCGGCGCAGACGATGGGAATGTTCACCGAGCCCAGCGTCGCCTTGATCGTGCCCTTGGACGAGATGTAGCGGCTCCAGACCGGGAAGTTCATCTCCTTGAGCGTCTTCACGTCGCGCACACCGGCTTCGATGATCAGCGCCCGCGCACCACGCGCCTGGAAACTGGTGGCCAGCAAGTCGCCGAAATAGCCATCGCTGCACTCGGCCGTGACCGTGGCGACGACGATGTCTCCCGGCTGGATCTGCTCGGCCGCCACGTGCATCATCCAGTTGTCGCCCGGTTGCAGCAGCACCGTGACGGCTGTGCCCGACACCTGCACACCGGTCTGGATCGGCCGCATGTAGGGCTTCATCAGGCCGACGCGGCCCATGGCTTCATGCACCGTGGCAGAACCGAGCGCGGCCAGCGCCTCGGCGGTCGCGCGGTCGGCGCGCTGGATGTGGCGGTAAACGACACCGAGTTCGTACATGTTTGTATCTCCTTGACTGAGCGGCCTGCGGTGCGCGTGCGTTTTGCTTCGTGTCCCCCGCCCGCTTCGCGGACTCCTCCTTGACCTACGCAAAACGCACACCCACCGCATGCCTTGTGGGTGTGCCTACAAATTACCTGCCTTGGGATTTCAGGCGGGCGTCCAGGCGCGGGAACACGCGGCGCACGTTGCCTTCGTACACCTGGTAGCGCTGGGCGTCGCTCAGATTGCCGGTGGCCTGCACGTAGCGCTTGGTGTCGTCGTAGTAGCTGCCGGTCTCCGGGTCGATGCCACGCACGGCGCCGATCATTTCGGAGGCGAAAAGGATGTTGTCGACCGGGATCACCTTGGTCAGCAGGTCGATGCCCGGCTGGTGGTACACGCAGGTATCGAAGAAGATGTTCTTGAGCAGGTGTTCGCTCAACAACGGCTTCTTCATCTCCTGCGCCAGACCGCGGTAACGGCCCCAGTGGTAGGGCGCTGCGCCACCGCCGTGGGGGATGATGAAGCGCAGCGTCGGGAAGTCCTTGAACAGGTCGCCCTGGATGAGCTGCATGATGGCCGTGGTGTCGGCGTTGATGTAGTGCGCGCCCGTGGTGTGGAAGCACGCATTGCAGCTGGTGCTCACGTGGATCATGGCCGGCACGTCGTACTCGACCATCTTTTCATAGATGGGGTACCAGTGGCGGTCGGTCAGCGGCGGGCTGGTCCAGTGGCCACCCGAAGGATCTGGGTTGAGGTTGATGCCGACGTTGCCGTATTCCTTGATGCATTTCTCCATCTCGGGAATGCAGGTGGCGGGGTCGACGCCCGGGCTCTGCGGCAGCATGGCCACCGGCACGAAATTGTCGGGGAACAGCTGGCTCACGCGGTAGCACAGCTCGTTGCAGATGGCGGCCCAGGTGCTGGACACATTGAAATCGCCGATGTGGTGGGCCATGAAGCTGGCGCGCGGCGAGAACAGGGTGATGTCGGAGCCGCGCTCCTTCATGAGCCGCAACTGGTTGGCCTCGATGGACTCGCGCAGTTCGTCGTCGCTGATCTTCAGATCGCTGACCTTGGGCATGGCGGCCGGGTCCTTGATCCCGGCAATCTGCTGGTTGCGCCAGTTTTCCAGCGCCTTGGGGGCCGTCGTGTAGTGGCCGTGGCAATCGATGATCAGGGGTTGTGACTGACTCATGGTGGCTCCTCTTGAAGCCTCGGATTGTGGCCGGCACGACCAAAGGAACCAACCGTGTTCACCCGCTATCAGCTAGAACAGATGTTTATATCTATGATGCAGTTATTCGCGAGCAGCCTGAGGCGGTGGTCATGGACCTGAAACAACTCGAATACTTCGTCCGCGTGGCCGAGTTGGGCAGCTTCACCCGGGCCGCGGTGGCCCTGAACGTGGCCCAGCCCGCTTTGTCGCGCCAGATCCGGCTGCTGGAAGTGGAGCTGCGGCAGAACCTGCTGCTGCGCAACGGCCGCGGCGCCACCCCCACCGACGCCGGCAAGCTGCTGCTGGCCCACGGACGCGGCATCCTGCACCAGGTCGAACGCGCCAAGGAAGAACTCGGCCGGGTGCGCGGTGCGCTGGCAGGCCATGTGGCCATCGGCCTGCCCCCGAGCCTGGCGCGGGTGCTCACCGTGCCGCTGACCCGCCTGTTCCGCGAACAGTTGCCCGAAGCCAGCCTGTCCATCACCGAAGGCCTGTCGGCCACCATGCAGGAATGGCTGATCACCGGGCGGCTGGATCTGGCCGTTCTCTACAACGCCCAGCCCGTGCCCGAAATCGAGATTGCGCCGTTGCTGGACGAGGAAATCTGGCTGGTGCAGCCGCGCCCGCCCGGCCTGGCCGAGGACCCGCCGCCGCCGCCGCTGCCGCTGGCCGAGGTGGCCCGCCTGCCGCTGGTGATTCCCAGCCGACCGAACGCGCTGCGCATGCACGTCGAAACCGAGATGGCGGCCATCGGCTGCCGCCCTCAGGTGAGCCTGGAAATCGACGGCGTCTCGGCCATACTGGATCTGGTGGCCGAGGGCATGGGCGCAGCGCTGCTGTCGGCCAACGCCGTGGCCAGTTCGATCCGGCCTTCGGCCTACCGGCTGCGCCGCATCGATCCGCCGCTGCGCACCCGCCTGAGCCTGGCCACCAGTTCACAACGGCCGGCCACGCTGACGCAGGAAGCGGCACAGCGCCTGATCCATGAAGCCCTGGCCCGCCTGGGCCAGGCCGCCTAGAACCGGCTCAGCCCAGCCAGCCGCTGCCGTGCTGCAGCAGCCACAACAATCCACTGAGCGAGAAGAAGGCGGCCAGCGTCGTGACCAGCAGCGCCGCCGAAGCCAGCCCGGCGTGGCCGTGGCGCTGCGCCAGGATGGCGTAGATGCCAAACATCGGCAGCGCGCAGGTCAGCACCAAGGCCTGGCGCAGCGCGGGGTCCGCCACCGGCACCACCCACCACAGCAGGCCCAGCATCAGCAGCGGGTGCAGCACCAGCTTGCCCAGGGCAATCCCGACGATCTGACCGCCCGTGCCGGATGGCGCCTTGAGCCCCACCAGGCTGCCGCCGATGACGAACAGCGACAGCGCGCCACTGGCCTGGGCGAACAGGGTGACGGTGCGCGACAGCGCCGAAGGCAGTGCCAACCCTGCGAGCGAAACGAGTGTGCCCGCCACGATGGCGATGATCATCGGATTGCGCAGCACCCCCTTGAGCGCCTGCGCCACCGAACGGCGCCAGTCGCCCTGGCCATCACCATCCAGATCCGTCAGCGCCAGCAGCAAGGGAATGATCAGCAGGTTTTCGACCACCATGTTCAGCGCCAGGCTCACGCCCGCCGTGGAGGCGCCGAGGGTCAGCAGCGCCACCGGGTAGCCGACGAAACCGCTGTTCGGGCATGTCATGCCCATGGCCACCGTGCCGGCGAGGCTCATGCTGCTGCGCTGCCCGAAACGCATCCAGACGAACCCGATGGTCAGCACCGCCAGGTTGGCCAGCGTGTAGGCCAGCAGGTAGGGGCCGTTGAAGATTTCGGCCACGGTGCGCTGGGACAGCGCATTGAACAGCAGCGCCGGCAGCGCCAGGTTGATCACGAACTTGCCGAACACCCGCATGTCGGCAGGCGCAAACAGGCCGGCACGGGTGGTCGCGTAGCCCGCCAGGATGCACAGGTAGATCGGGCCGGTGATGGCCAGGATATCGAGCATGATCGGTCAGCCCCTCAGTCGGCCGACCCTGCCGGGCGCGCCGCCAGCAGGGCATCGGCGTAGGCCTGCCAGGGCGGGTTCGGGCCCAGGTCGGCGAAGTGCCCGGCCTGGGCTTGTCCGGCCATCCAGTCGTGTTTGTCCGCAATGGCCGATGCCATGAACGGCTCGAAGCCCGCTTCGCGCACGGTGTTGGCCGCTTCGCGCATCTCCTCGGCACGCCGACGGCCGTGCTGCGCCACCCGACTGAAGAAGTAGGCGCCCTGCTTCGTCCAGTCGATGCCGGGAAAGGTCTCCTGCAGCGTGGCGATCATGGCGTCTTCGACCCCGTACTGGCGGGCGGCGGTGTAGCTCTCGATGACCAGCGCCTCCAGGCCTTTGATCATCACGCTGCGGCACATCTTGGTGGCCGACGCCACGCCCAGGCGCTCGCTGGCCACCTGTGCATCCATGCCCAACCGGGCCAGCACCGGTTGCAAGCCCGGTGCGTGCGCCCCACCCAGCAACATGGGCACGCGGATGCCATAAGGCGGTACCGAGGTCATGACCCCGGCCTCCACATAGCGCCCACCCGCCGCATCGATGAGGGCGGCCGCCTGTTGCTTGGTGCCCGGCGATGCAGAGTTCAGGTCCAGGAAGTGGCAGCCGGGACGGATGTGCGGCGCCACCGCCTGCGCGACGGCCAGCGTGCTCGACGCCGTGACGGCCGAAATCAGCAGATCCGCCTGCGCGCACAACTCGGCCACACCGCCACAAGCGTGCACGCCGGCCGACGCAGCGTGCACCAGCGCTTCACCGGACGACGCGGGCTCGGCGAACTTGAGGTCCCAGGCCCCGGTCCAGGCCACCGCGTCGCGCAGGCCGGCCGAGAACACGCGCCCGACCTCGCCATAGCCGATCAGGCCCAGGCGCAGACTGTCCATGGTCAAACTCCCCAAAGTGCTGTGCACCGGCCGGACGCGGGATGGCGCCTGGCCGGTGGTAGGTGGTCAGGCGGGTGTCACTGCTTCGGAATGCCCGAGCGCTCGATGACCGCACCCCAGCGACGGATGTCGGCGGCCAGCAGTTCGGCGGCCTGCTCCGGCGTGCCGCCGGCCGGGTCGATATTGAGGTTGCGCAGCTTCTGCTGCACCTCGGGATTGGCCAGCGCGGCGTTGATGTCCTTGTTGAGGCGCTCGATCACGGCACGTGGCGTTTTCGCCGGTGCGGCAAAGGCGTTCCACGACGAGGCGACAAACCCCTTGACGCCCTGCTCTTCGGCCGTCGGCACATCGGGCAGCGCGGTCGAACGCTTCTTGCCCGTGACCGCCAGCGCGCGGAACGCCCCCGACTTGATGTGGGTGAGCGCGGGCGCGAGGATTTCGACCCCGGCGTCGACCTGCTTGCCGCGCAGCGCGCCGATGAGCGCGGGCGTGCCGTTGAAGGGCACCACCTGCACGTTCATGTCGGCGCTGGACTTGAACAGCTCGGCCGCCAGGTGCTGGGTGCTGCCGATGTTGATGCTGCCGAGATTCAGTTTGTCCGGGTGCGCCTTGGCATAGCCCACCAGTTCGCCCAGGGTCTTGAAAGGCGACTCGGCCGGCACCAGGACCGCGATGTCGAAGGTGCCCAGGATCGCGACCGGGGTGAAGTCGCGCACCGTGTCGTACGGCAGGGTCTTGAACAGGCCCGCCGTCACGGCCGTGCCGTTGGACATGAGGAACAGGGTGTGGCCATCGGGCTCGGCGCGCGCGACCGTCTCGGCAGCCACCACGCCACCGGCGCCCGGCCGGTTGTCGATGGTGACCGGCTGGCCCAGCGACTTGCTCAGTTCGGCCGCGACGATGCGCGCCGTCAGGTCACCCACGCCGCCAGCGCCGAACGGCACCACCACCCGCAGAGGTTTGGTCGGAAAGGCCTGGGCCCAGGTGGCCGGCGCGACGAGCACGCCCGGCAGCACCAGGGCGGCTGCCAGCAGTTGGCGACGAACGGAACGGAAGGAAGTCATGCTTTGTCTCCTGTGGAAAGGCTGCTGGCCATGTTGCGGGGCCACGAAAAAGGCCCGCGATCTTTCGCGGGCCTGCTGTCTGTCATGCGCGCAGGCCCATCACAGGCGCAGCACGAACAAGGTGATCGACGGGAAGAGCACCAGGATTGCCGTGCGCACCATGTCGCTGACCACGAAGGGCATGACGGCCCGGTAGGTGTGGGTGATGGGGACGTCCTTGGCCATGGAGTTGATCACGAACAGGTTCATCCCCACCGGTGGCGTGATGAGCCCGACCTCCACCACAATGAGCACCAGGATGCCGAACCAGATCGCCAGCTCTTCCGGCGGCAGGCCGAAATCGAGGTGGGAGATGATCGGGTAGAACACCGGAATGGTCAGCAGGATCATGGACAGGGAGTCCATGAAGCAGCCCAGGATGATGTAGAGCACCAGAATCGCCACCAGCACCAGCAACGGGCTCAGCCCCCAGCCGGCCACCGTGGTGGCCGCTTCCTGCGGCAGCTGGGACAGCGCCAGGAAGGTGTTGTAGACACCGGCCCCCAGCACGATCATGTAGATCATCCCGGAAGCGATCGCGGTGCCAATCACCGCCCCGAGCAGGGTCTTGCGGTTCAGGCCGCCACCCGCCCAGGCCGCAATGCCGGTGCTGAAAGCGCCGATGGCCGCGCCTTCGGTCGGCGTGAAGATGCCGGTGTAAATACCGCCGACCACCACCAGGAAGATGACGATCACGGGCCAGGTGCGGACCGTGGCGGCGATGCGCTCTTTCATCGGCAGCGGCTTCATCGACCCCATTTCTTCGGGCTTCCACCGCGCATAAATGGCAATCACGATCATGTAGCCAATCGCCGCCAGGATGCCGGGCACGAAGGCGGCCAGGAACAGCTTGGCGATGTTCTGCTCGGTCAGGATGGCGTAGATCACCAACACCACCGACGGCGGAATCAGAATGCCCAGCGTCCCCCCGGCCGCCAGGCAGGCGGTGGAGATGCCCCCGGCATAGCCGGCGCGCTTGAGTTCGGGCAGGGCCACCTGCCCCATCGTGGCCGCCGTGGCCAGCGAGGAACCGCAGATCGCGCCAAAGCCGGCACAGGCGCCCACGGCCGCCATGGCCACGCCACCTTTGCGGTGACCGATCCAGGCTTCCGCGGCCTTGAACAGCGCCTGCGACAAGCCGCCCAGTGCGGCAAACTGCCCCATCAACAGGAACAGCGGGATGACCGACAGGTTGTAGTTGGCGAAGGTGGTGAACGTGACCTGCTTGAACTGATTCAGCAGCGGGTCGATGCTGCCGTAGACCATCCACGCGCCGCCCACGCCGCACAGCAGCATGGACAGACCGATCGGTACGCGGATGAAGATCAGCAGCAGCATGATCGGGAAAGACCACAGGGCCATCTCGATGGTGCTCATGTCTCGGATTCCTTAGGTTTCTTGTTGTGGTTGTGGATCAATGAGCCACCTGGCTCTCGGAATCCCAGCCCTTGGGCTCGGAGGCCAGGCCCAGCTGCACCAGCGTCTTGGCCAGGTAGCAGAGACAGCCGATCACGGCGCCAACCATGCACAGGGCATAGGCCCACCAGATCGGCATCTGCAGGATGAACGTGGTTTCCAGGTATTCTTTCTTCTCCAGCATGCCGTCCCAGAGCTTCCAGGTCAGCACCAGCCAGATCGCGAGCATCAGCAGATCGCTGACGATCACCACCGAGCGCTGCGCCCACTTGGGCATGTGCATGTAGAGTAGATCCACCGTGGCGTGCCCACCGCGCAGATAGCACAGGGGCAGGAAAAAAAAGACCGCCACACCGACCCCGACTTCCACCAGTTCGAAATCGCCCGGCACGGGCCCGAGGCCCAGCCCGATCAGGGCCCGTCCCGCCACGCTGGCCACCACCATCAGGGTCAGCACCAGCAGCACCACGCCGCCCGCAATCGCGGTCCAGCTCGCAAGTCGATATATCCAGCCAATCATCCTCGGGTCCTTTGTCATGTGGCAGGTGAGCCTGCCTGCTTTGCATTGTCTCTCAACGGGGCACTGACAGGCTTAAGGAACAGGGCCGGTCAGAATTTCATATGCATGAACGAGTTTACCAATGGAGAATACTCACCTCCACCGCAAAAACCCCAATAGTTTTGGTTCATAACCAATTGCAGGCACCCTGGCGATGCGACGCCGGCGGAACAGACGATGGCCTGCACGCGGTGCAGGCCATCGGTTCGGGGTGCGATCAGGCGTGCTGGGCGATCGCGGCACGCGCCTCGGCCACCAGCTTGGCACCATCGATGCCCTTGGCCTTGACTTCCTTGATCCAGTCGGATTCCACCGCCGAAGCGGTCCGGCGCCAGCGCTGCGTTTCGGCCGCATCAAGCGCCACGATGCGGTTGCCGGCCTTCGTGGCCAGTTCCAGGCCGATCTTGTCGCCCTCGTCCATGGCTTTGCCAAAGAGCGCGGCCGCTTCGATGCCGGCGTTGGCGTCGATGACCTTCTTCAGATCATCGGGCAGCTTTTCGTAGGAACCGCGGTTCATCACGAAGGCAAAGGTCTGCGTGAACAGGCCGTCCTTGCCGGCAAAGCTGGTGTGGTTCTTGACCAGCTCGGTGATCTTGATGGAGGGCGCCACTTCCCAGGGAATGGTGGCACCGTCGATCACCCCCTTGGACAGGGCTTCGGTCACGGCCGGCACGGGCAGACCAACCGGCGTCGCGCCGAGTTTGACCAGCATGTTGTTGATGATGCGCGAGCCCCCGCGGATCTTCATGCCGCGCAGGCTTTCCAGACCGGCAATCGGCTGCTTGGTGTGGAACAGGCCGGGGCCGTGCGTGTGCGCGGCCAGCATCTTGACGCTGCGGAACTCGTCGGCAGCGTTCTTTTCGATGTAGGCGTGGAAGGCCCGGGAAGACGACTCCGCACCCCCGCACATGAAGGGCAACTCGAACACTTCGGCCTTGTTGAAACGGCCCGGGGTGTAGCCGAGCACGGTCCACGCCAGATCCACCACACCGTCCTTGGCCTGGTCGAACAGCTGCGGCGGCGTGCCGCCCATCTGCATGGCGTGGAAAAGCTGGATCTTGAGACGGCCACCCGACTCGGCTTCCACCTTGCGCGCCCAGGGCACGAGGGCACGCGAAGGAATCGGCGCCTGCGGCGGCAGGAACTGGTGCAGGCGCAGCGTGACCGTCTGCTGGGCAGCGACGGTACCCGATGCCACGGAAGCGGCGGTAGCGCCCAGCGTCAGCAGGGCGTGGCGACGGTTCATGGAAGGCATGTTCTGGAACTCCAATGGAAAAACGGGCAGACTGTGCCCGCCCAGCCCCCGACTGCCCAGTGCCCGCCGACACTTTCAGCTATAACAATTGAGCATAAAACAACGCCTCCGATGCGCTGCATCAGGCCCGGCGCCCGGGCCAGCGTGGCTGCCGGGCAGCGAACGTGGGCGGCGAGACCCCACCCATCTCATGTCACCGACGCGACAGATCAACCCGACTGCTGGGCGATGAGTGCCCGCGCCTCGGCCACGAGCTTGGCGCCGTCCAGCCCCTTGCCACGGACTTCGTTGATCCAGTCGGTCTCCACCGTGGCAGCGGTGCGACGCCAGCGCTGGGTCTCGGCCACATCCAGCGCCACGATCTGGTTACCGGCCTTGACCGCCAGTTCGCGCCCGACGCGGTCCCCGTCGTCCATCGCCTTGCCGAACAGCGCTGCGGCAGCGACACCCGAATGGGCGTCGATGACCTTTTTCAGGTCGGCAGGCAGGCGCTCGTAAGCAGCGCGGTTCATCGAGAAGGCAAAGGTCTGCGTGTACAGCCCTTCCTTGCCCGCGAAGGTGGTGTGGTTCTTCACCAGTTCGGTGACCTTCAGCGACGGTGTGACCTCCCAAGGAATCGTCGTTCCGTCGATCACGCCCTTGGACAGCGCTTCGGTCACCGCAGGCACCGGCATGCCCACCGGCGTCGCGCCCAGCTTGGTCAGCATGTTGTTGATGATGCGCGAGCCACCCCGAATCTTCATGCCGCGCAGGCTCTCCAGACCGGTCACCGGCTGCTTGGTGTGGAACAGCCCCGGACCGTGGGTGTGCACACAGATCAGCTTGACGTCCTTGAATTCGTCGGGCGCAAACTTCTCCACATACATCTGCAGGGCCTTGGACGACTGCTCGGCCGAACCGCTCATGAACGGCAGCTCAAACACCTCGGTCTTCGGAAAGCGGCCCGGCGTGTAGCCCAGCACCGTCCAGGTCAGGTCGACCACCCCGTCCTTGGCCTGATCGAACAGTTGCGGCGGTGCGCCCCCCAGCTGCATCGCATGAAACAGCTGGATCTTGAGCCGGCCGCCGGACTCGGCCTCCACTTTCTGGGCCCAGGGCACGATGGCCCGCGCAGGAATGGTCGCCTGCGGGGGCAGCATCTGGTGCAACCGCAAGGTGGTGCCAGCCTGGGCCATCGCGCCGGCAGGCAGTGCACCAGCGGCCCAGGCGCCCAGCGCACCCAGGGCGGTCCGTCGTTTCATCACCGTCATCTCTGTCTCCTTGAAGAATACCGGGCAGAGGACCCACGCTCTGCCAGGGCAGCCTGCACTGTAAACACCCTGACGGACTTGCGCTCGCCCGCAAGGGGGGCGCTCAGGGTAATCCATAGGCAACAAAAAGCCGCCCGCAGGCGGCTCTCTGTCACCCGGTGGACAGGCGCCTTATTTGGCGTACTTGTCCATGAGTGCGCGGGCTTCCGAAGCGAGCTTGGCGCCGTCGATGCCCTTGCCCTTGACTTCGTTGATCCAGTCGGACTCGACCGACGAAGCGGTGCGCTTCCAGCGCTGGACTTCGGCCACGTCGAGTTCGGTGATCTTGTTGCCGCCCTTGATCGCAAGGTCACGCCCCACCTTGTCGCCCTCGTCCATGGCCTTGCCGAAATCGGCCGCCAGGCTCATGCCCGAGTTGTTGTCGATGACCTTCTTCAGATCGGCCGGCAGCTTGCTGTAAGCCGCCTTGTTCATCGACAACGCAAAGGTCGTCACGTACAGGCCATTGCCGCCGGCGAACGTGGTGTGGTTCTTGACCAGCTCGTTCACCTTCAGGGACGGCCCCACTTCCCAGGGGATCGTGGTGCCATCGAGCACGCCCTTGGACAGGGCTTCGGTCACAGCCGGCACGGGCATGCCCACGGGCGTGGCACCCAGCTTGACCAGCATGTTGTTCACGATGCGCGTTCCGCCCCGGATCTTCATGCCACGCAGGCTTTCCAGGCCGGTGATCGGCTGCTTGGTGTGGAACAGCCCGGGCCCGTGGGTGTGCACGGTCAACAGGTGCACATCCTTGAATTCATCCTGTGCGTAGGCCTGCACATAGGCCCAGAGCGCCTTGGAAGAGGCTTCGGAAGACAGGCCGGTGATGAAGGGCAGCTCGAACACCTCGGTCTTCATGAACCGCCCCGGTGTGTAGCCCAGCACCGTCCAGGTGATGTCGGCGACGCCATCGCGTGCCTGGTCGAACAGTTGCGGCGGCGTTCCCCCCAGCTGCATGGCGCTGAACATCTGGATCTTGATGCGGCCGTTCGATTCGGCTTCGATCTTCTTGATCCAGGGGGTGATGGCCTTGGCCGGAATGGTGGCTTGCGGCGGCAGGAACTGGTGCAAACGCAGGGTCACTTCCTGCGCCCAGCCACTCACGCACGCGGTGGCCGTCAAGGCAAGAACGCCAAGCTGGCGCTTCATGTTGGCAATCACTGAAATCTCCTGAAACGTTGCTGAGGGATCCTGCGGCCGTGCCCGGATGGCAGAGCCTTGCAGATCAGTATTTAGTTATTCTCTATAACAATCAAACAAAGTTGACCAGTGTTTACCCTGAGTTTCGACACACCGCGACCCGGACACACCTGCCCCCAACCAGGCACCGCTGCAGGGGGTGGCGCTACGTTTTCTCACAGGGAAGCCGTGTGGGCGCACTGTCGGTAGCGCGCAGGGCAGCCTGCCTCAGAACAACTCAGAACAAGAACGATCTGCCACAGCCCAAAGTCCCCGCAGACCAACGCCCGCGGCGGTAGGCGCTCTGCCCCATTCGTGCGCAGGAACGCCCGGACAGGCAAAAGCCTCCCGCGCGGCCAGGGCGACCCGAGTTGCGCGGGAGGAGGGATGGGTGGGTTACCCGAGCGCCGCGCGGCGCTTGAGCACAACAGGCTTGCCGCCAAGCCGATGCCGGCTCACCCAATGCGCCAGCGCGGAGTCGAGGTGCTGGGTGTGCGCCGGAAACCAGGCCCCCAGCTCCCGCGCCAGCGCGCGCACCAGCGGCCGGTTGCCGTCTGCCAGCCGCTGTCGAACCTCCAGCACCGAGCTCATGACGGCCGCGTGTTCATCCAGATGGCATTGCCGGGGCGGAAAGTCGGTGCGGCGCATCATCTCGGCCTCGGCCTCGAAATGCGCCGTCAGGTGGGCGATGAAACGATCGAACACCGTGGCCAACTGTGCGTCTTCAGCCGCCAGCAGTTGCCCCAGCAGCGTCGCACATTCCTGATGGCAGGCGTCCATGCCGTCATGGCCGAGCAACCAGTCGTCGGTCCATTGCAGGGCGGGCGCCAGGCCAGCGGTTTCGGCCAGTGCGCTCATGCGGTATGCCCTCCCGCCGAAACGCTGGCACCCCACGCCGCCAGCACCGCCGCCATGGCGGTGGCTTCGGTCGGTGCGGCCCCCTGCACCCGGGAGGCCGTGCGCGAAAAGCGGGGCGCCGGTGCCGGCTGACGCACGCCGTCAATGTCGATCACCGCCTGCCGGGCCCTCTGGTGGGGATGCGCCTGTGCCTCGGACAACGACAGCACCGGCGTGACGCACGCATCCGTGTGTTCAAACCTGGTGGTCCATTCGTCGCGTGTGCGCTGCCGAAACGCCGCTTCCATCGCGGATCGCATGGCGGGCCAGCGGGCACGGTCGTTCTGGGCGTCTTTGAAGCCGTCGTCGAGGCCCAGGCCCTCCACCAGCAAGGCAAAAAAAGGCGGTTCGATCGGCCCCACGCACACATGGCGTGCATCCGCAGTCTCGTACACCCCGTAAAAGGGCGCCCCGCCGTCCAACAGGTTGCTGCCCCTCGCCTCGGTAAACTGCCCCCGGGCCGAGGCGGCGAAGAACTGCGTCATCAGCGACAGGGTACCGTCGGTGATGGCCGCATCCACCACCTGTCCCACGCCGGAGCGCTGGCGCTCCAGCAAGGCGGCCAGCACGCCCACCACCAGGTACAGGCTGCCACCACCATAGTCACCGACCAGGTTGAGCGGCGGGACGGGCGCGCCGCCCCGGGGACCGATGGCATGCAGGGCACCACTCAGTCCGATGTAGTTGATGTCGTGCCCGGCACGCTGCGACAGGGGGCCGTCCTGCCCCCACCCGGTCATGCGCGCATAGACCAGCCCGGGATGGGTGTCCTGGAAAACCTCGGGTCCCAGGCCCAGGCGCTCCATCACGCCCGGACGAAAGCCCTCCACCAGCACGTCGGCGCTCTGCACCAGGGAAAAGACCTGCTCGCGCTGGATCGCCTCCTTCAGGTCGGCCTGCACCACGCGGCGTCCACGGCCCGCAATGTGGCGCGGGCCGGCCAGCCGCTGGCCCGGACGGTCCACCGTCACCACGTCGGCGCCCATGTCCGACAGCAGCATGCAGGCAAAAGGTGCGGGCCCGAGACCGGCAAACTCCACCACACGCACCCCCTGCAAAGGGCCTCCTGCCGCTTGACGGGTTTCTTTCATGAGTGAGTTCTTTCTGTGTCCGCACCCGTTTCGGTGGCGGTTGGCCGGCTCGCCGCAGCGTGTGTCGCCGCGCGATAGCCGAAGGTGATCGCGGGCCCCAGCGTGATCCCCGGCCCCGGATAGGTGCCACGCATCACGGAAGCCATGTCGTTGCCCACCGCATACAGGCCTGCGATGGGTTGTTCTTCCGCGTTCAGCACCCGCCCATGCGCGTCGCACGACAGGCCGGTGCTGCTGGCGGCATCGGCCTGCCAGATCGCCAGGGCGCAGAACGGTCCGTCCTGGATGGGGGCCAGGCAGGGGTTGGGGCCATGTGCTGCGTCGCCGTTGAAGCGGTTCAGCACGGACCTGCCTTTGCCCCAGTCGGTATCGGTGCCGTTGCGAGCCAGCGCGTTGAACCGCTCCACAGTCGCGCGCAGCGTGGCGGCCGGGATGCCCATCTGCGCGGCCAGCCCGTCCAGCGTCTCGGCAGACAGCAGGTACCCCTGCTCGCGGTAGCGTCTCAGCCGACGGGTGCCCGGCGGAATGACGCCCAGCCCATAGCGCTGCACGAACCGCGCGTCGCACACAAGGTGGGCCGGGGCACCGGGACCTGGCGGTTGGCGCCACAGCGCTTCGGCGAAGTGGTGGTAGGAATCCGCCTCGTTGGTGAAGCGATCCCCGGCCCGGTTGACGGCAATGAGACCCGGTTTGGCGCGGTCGAGATACAGGTGCGGAAAGAGGCGATGGCCGCCATCGGCGGTCGGCACCCGCGAAACCGGCTGCCAGAAGTAACCCCCTTCGTGCGCATCGATGTGGGCCCCGAGGGATGCGGCGCTGCGCACCCCTTCTCCCAGGTTGGCAGGCGCCACAAGGGAAGGCGAAACGCCCGCTTCGCTCGGGCCGAACTGGCGGCGCCAGGCTTCGTCACGTCCAAGCCCCCCACAGGCCAGCACCACCCCGCAACGGGCCGTCAGCGACAGCGGCCCCTCATCGGTCAGCAACTCCACGCCCACCACGCGCCCCTCGACCTGACGCAGCACCTGCATCCGGCTGCGATAGAGCACCGGGACACCGGCCTCCTGCAGGCTGGCCAGGAACCGTGCCACCAGCGCATTGCCCATCACCAGCCGCGTGCCCCGGGAATGTGTCAGGCGGTCGACTGCATGGCGGGTCACGAGTTTGGCGACATGCAGAAAATGCCGCCAGTGCCGGTACCGACCGATGAGGGCCTGCACATCGGCCTTGCCCACCATCATGCCGCCCAGCACCATGAAGTCGGGCAACGGCGGGCGCACCCGGCGAAAGTCATCACCGAGCAGGCGGCCGTCATAAGGCACCGCCGCCACGGCCCGCCCTTCGGTGGCGGCCCCCTCGCTGATCAGGTAGTCGGGATGCAAACCGGCCGCAGCGAAGCGCACCTGTGTGTGCCGCGCCAGAAAATCCACCGCGTCCGCGGCGCTCTCCAGAAAGGCCGCCCGCAGCCCCCGCGGATCGTGCGCCCCGATCACGGCATCCAGATAGGTGCGCGCCCGAGCCACCGAGTCTGCCGTCCCCAGCGCCTGGGACGCCCGGTTGCCCGGCACCCACAGCGTGCCGGCGGAAAACGCCGTCGTGCCGCCGGCGAAATCGGAGGCCTCGCACAACAGGACATCCAGCCCCCGGTGCGCGGCACACAGGGCGGTGGCCATGCCACCCGCCCCCGCGCCCACCACGATCAGGTCGTAGGCCGACTTGCTCGCCATGGTCAGGCCGCTTTCCAGTGCAACAGGCTGTAGGCGGGGGACGCCTGCCGATGGTGTTCGTAAACCCCCTCGACCTGCGCGCCGATCACCACCTCCTGCAAGGGATCGCCCAGCAGATTGCCCACCATGCGCACATGGCCGACATGGGGCAGCTCCACCAGCACCGCCAGATAGGGACCGTGGTCACGAAGCGCGGTGTGCGCCGGGTGCCACACCCGCTCCCAGCTGTAGATGCGCCCCTTTGGCGGCACCTCGTTCCAGCCCAGGTCGAAGCTGTGGCAACGGTGACACAACCATTCAGGCCCATGCTGCCAGGTACCGCAATGCGTGCAACGCTGCACCAAAAGACGTTCTTCGGTCAGACCCTGCCAGAACGGTGCCGACAGGCCGTCCGGCTCCGCGACCGGAATGGGCAAACCTTCGGGCAGGTAGAAAGGGGACGGGGTTTCAGCTTGCGGATTCACAACACACTCTCCTGGCCCAGCAGCAGGCTGCTGACCGGTGACACCATGGGACCGCCGATCACCAGCGCCACCTGGTTGCGCACGGCCTGGCTCGTCGACGTTCCCCGGACTTGGCGCACGGCTTCCAGCACGAGCTCAAAACCGTGCATGTAGCACTCCGCCAGGTTGCCGCCACTGGTGTTCAGCGGCAAGCGGCCATGAGGGGCCAGCAGGTTGTCGAGTTGCAGCACCTCGTTGGCCTCCTCCGCCCCGAAAAGCCCATGCTCGATCAGGGCCATGAGCACGCCCCCTGTGAAGTTCTCGTAGCTCTGCACCACGCCGACTTCCGACGGCGCAACCTGGGCCATCGCAAACAGGTCGGGCGCGACGGTCTTGAAACTGGCGCTCGCGTAGTCCGGTGCGTTGTGGGGGTGCGCACCAGCCCGGTAGCCGGACCCGGATGCGGCGCCGAGCAGATAGGCGGGCGTCTGCCGCGCATCCCTCGCCCGCTCAGCCGGCACCATCACCACCGCGGCGGCCCCGTCGTTTTCCATGCAGCAGTCGTACAGATGCAAGGGTTCGACGATCCAGCGGGATTCGTCATAGGTCTTCGTGTCCAGCGGGCGGCCGTGCATCACCGCGCGCGGGTTGGCCTGCGCATGGTGGTAGGACGCCATGGCAATGGCACGCAGCGCCGACTGCCCGATGCCATGATCGTGCATGAAGCGGCGAATGCGCATGGCAAAACGTTGCGGGGGAGCCAGCACCCCGTAGGGCATCAGGTAGGCACGCTCCCCCGATATCTGCTCGATGCCGGTCGTGCGACCGAACCGACCGTATTGCCCCTGGGCCAGCGAACGGAAGGCCACCACACATTCGGCCATGCCCGACTCGATCGCGGCCGCACCGTTGGCCACGGCGGCACAGCAGCCCCCACCGCCACCGCCCCACTGCATCGTGGCCGACCGCAGCCGCCTGATCCCCAGGGCCGCCGCCAGCCGGGTGGCATCGCTGCGGTCGTCGCTGAACGAAGCAAACCCGTCGATGTCCCTGGGATGGATACCCGCGTCTTCGCAGGCGGCCAGAATCGCCTTCACCGCCAGCTTGAATTCGGCATCGGGTGAGCGGCCATGCTTGTAGTACGCCGTCTCGCCGATACCGACGATCGCCACCCGCCCCCGCAAACTCCGAGGGCTCATGCTGCGGCCACCGGATGCTGGGGACCGAAAGCACCTTCGGCGGCCAGCGCCTCGATGTCGTCCGCGCTTCGGCCCAGCAACGCGGCCAGCACCTCGTGCGTGTGCTGACCCACCCGGGGCGCGGCCTGCGGGTCGGCCAGAGGCGTACCGCTGTACCGGATCGGCGAGGCCACGTTGGGCAGCCAGCCTTGATCGGGATGGGGAATGCGGGTGACCAGTTCGCGCTCACGCGCCTCGGGCGATCGAATCGCCTCGCCCACGGTCCGGACCTCGCCGCAGGGCACGCCCGCACTGCGCATCCGCTGTTGCCAGTACACCCAGGGCTGCTGTTCAAAGGCCGCCTGCAAGCGTTCGAACAGCTCGTCCCGGCAAGCCGTGCGGCCTTTGCCGGAGGCGAACCGGGGATCGGCCGCCACCTCGGGCTGCCCCACGACCTGCGCCATCAGGCGCTGGAAGATCTTGTTGTTGCCGCAGTTGATGTAGAACGAGCGGTCCTGCGCCCTGAACACCCCCGAGGGGCAGGTGTCGGGGCTCGTGTTGCCATGCCGCTGCGGTTCGGCACCGCTGAACAGGTGCTGCAAGGTGGCGTACCCGGTCATCAGCACCGCGGTGTCAAACAGCGCCACCTCGATGGCCTGTCCTTCGCCCGTGTGCGTCCGGGCGTACAACGCGCCCAGTATCGCGTTGGCGGCCATCATGGCGGTGCTGATGTCCATCACCGGCGAGAGCGCCCGGACACCTTCGCGGTCGGCATAACCGTTCATGGACACGAAACCACTTTCGGCCTGCGCCACCGGGTCGAAGCCCAGCCGGTCCTTGAAAGCGCCGGTCCGGCCATACGCCGAGACGGAGCAGTAGATCAGCCGGGGATTGAGGCGCCGGCACGCCTCGTAGTCCAGGCCGAACCGATCCATCACTCCGGTCGAGAAATTCTCGACCACGATGTCGGCACTGGCCACCAGCTCACGGGCAATCCGCAGACCCGCCTCGCTCTTGAGGTCGAGCGCAATGCTGCGCTTGTTGCGGTTGCTCCAGACGAAGGGCGCACCGGCCTCCAGCGCAGGCGCCACCGGCGGGTACTGCCGAAAATCGTCCCCTTTGCCCGGTGCCTCGATTTTGATGACGTCCGCCCCCATGTCGCCCAGGATCATGGTCGCGAAGGGGCCGGCGATGAAGTGGGTGAAATCGACAATCCGGACTCCTTCCAGCGCCTTGGGGCGGTTGGCGGGACGGGGCTGGTGCGGGGGCAGGTCTGCTTCAATGCCAGGATTCATGGTTGGCTGCGCGGGATGGTTGCCGAAAGAAGCGGTCACAGTTCGATCTTGTGTTTGACGACGATAGGTCGCCACTGCTCGAGTTCTGCGCGGATGATCTGCGTCAGCTCCTGGGGCGTGCTGCCCTTGGGCTCGACGTGCCGGCTCACAAAGAACTGGCGGACATCGGGCCGGCTGAGCGCCTGCGCCACCGCCGCATTCAGCCGCGCCACGATGGCATCGGGGGTGCCCTTGGGGGCCAGAAGCCCGAACCATGCACTGGTCTGGAAGCCCGGCACGTCCTTCGCAACCGTGGGCAAGCCCTCCACCACGGGTGTCGGCTGCGCCGTTCCCACGGCCAGGTACTTCACGCGCCCGGTGGCCAGCATCGCACCACCGTCAAGCCCGGTGACAAACGCAGCCTGGATCTCGCCACCCAGAAAGGCGGTGAGCATGGGGGCGCCGCCCTTGTAGGGAATGTGCTGCAACTGCACACCGGCCAGTTCGTTGAAGTACTCGCCGGTGAGGTGCGACAGCGACCCCGGGCCCACCGAGCCATAGTTGAACTTGCCGGGATTGGCGCGTGCCAGCGCCAGGAACTCTTTGACGTTGTTGGCCGGGGAGTTCGAGGGCACAGCCAGCATCATCGGGGTGATGGCCACTGTGGAAATCGGTTTCAGATCGTTCAGAACGTCGTACGGCAGCTTGCGCATCAGCGACCCCACGGCATTCGGTCCGGTGTTGCCGAACACCAGGGTGTAGCCATCCGGCTCCGCGCGCACCACCGCTTCGGTACCGATGGCGCCACCGGCGCCGGCGCGGTTGTCGATGATCACCGGCTGGCCCAGGATCTCGCTCAACGGCTGCTGGATCACGCGCGCCATCTGATCGGTCGAACCCCCAGCGGCATACGGCACAACGACCTTGATGGGCCGCGCGGGATAGGTCTGCGCCAGTGCAGAAGCGGTCAGGCCCAGAACCCCGGCCGCGAGCAGCCAGGTACGAACGAGGGTTTTCTTGATCATGGTTGTCTCCTTTTGTGTGGTGAAGATGGCGGCTGAGGGCCGCCATCGCTCAGGGGGCGTAGCCGAAATCCTTGCCGACTTCGGCCTTCATGTGCTCAGCCCCTTCCTGGGTCCAGTCCGCGCCCGCCGGAATCGTCAGCGACACCGCGCGCAGCATGAACAGATCGGGATTGATGGACGACGGCGGGCGAGTGCCTTCGTGAAGCAACTTCCGGCTCGCATCGAGCAGCATCCGGCGCGTGCGTGCAATGCCGGTGTCGCTCAGGCCGAGGTGCTCTTTCGAACGGTCGTAGATGGTGGCAACGCCCGACTGGCATGCAGCATCCTGAACCCACAGCCCGGGCAGGCCCGAGTTGTATTTGTCGACCTGCAACTGGTAGCTGAACTGGTAGGCATTCCCGCGGTTGAACACGCTCCAGTAGGTGTGATAAGGATCCATGGGCGAACGCTTTTCGAACGATGCCTCCGAGGCATGCCCGGTTTCGCGCCCGCCATAGCCCTCCCGGAACACCTTCCGCGTCTTCTCGTAAAACGGCTGTGCCGGGGTGTACGAGAACATCAGACACAGCGTGTGATGGTCGTCGATCGGCACCCACGCATGCCCCGACAGGTCGGGGTATTGGGCCTGGGGCGGCACGAACGTCCAGAACGGCAGCAGGAACTGGTTGACACGCACATAGTTCTTGTCGTCCCCCACCTTGCGGCGGGCACCGATGCTCAGACCTGCGGCGTGTTGCACGCATTCGAAACTGGGCGCCAAATCCTGCGCCTGCTTCCATTGATTGATCGTGCCACCCACGTCCACGCGGCCGTGCAGGATGGCGGCATGGGCTGAATCGATCTCGCCCTCAAGCGCCTGCAACCAGTTGCACTCCTGCACGCGCATCGTCAGGGCCACCTGGTTTTCCGGCACCAGATTCCACTCGATGTTGGGCAAGGGTGGCAGGTTTTCGGTGTCGCCGCCCATGTACGTCCAGAGCACACCATTGCGCTCCTGCACCGGATAGGCCTTGATCTTCACGCGCGCCAGCATCGGCGAGTTGGCGGGCTCTGCGGGCATCTCGGTGCAGGCACCGGTCACATCGAACTTCCATCCGTGATAGACGCACCGGATGCCGTCCTGCTCGTTGCGCGCAAAGGCCATCGGCGATCCGCGGTGCGGGCACGCATGGTCCACCAGGCCGACCCGCCCGCTGCTGTCGCGGTACGCAACAAGGTCCTCGCCCAGCAGGCGCACACGGTACGGCTGGCCGTCTTCGGCGACGTCACGGGACAACAGGAAGGGGATCCAGAACTGGCGCATCAACTGCCCCATTTCCGTACCAGGCCCCACCCGTGTGATTCGCTGGTTGTCTTCTTGGCTCAGCATTTTCTCTCCTATAATGGTTCAACCATTGAGTTAATGTACCCGATTTCACCCCTCAGGACCTAGTGGTTTCCACGAATGCGCGAGCAACGTGCTCAGGCTTTCCCGGACACCCCCACCCAGTGCCTCCACTCATGCCTCAAGAAACCTTCACCCTACAGATTCGCCAGATCCGGCTGGAGACTGATGACGTGCTGTCCTTTGAGCTGGCCAGCCCCACGCAGAACCCGCTGCCGGTCGCACCGGCAGGCGCTCACCTGGAGCTTCATCTCCCTGGCGCACTACAGCGCAGCTACTCTTTGCTGGATGAGGGGCTCGGAGGTTGCTACCGCATCGCCGTCAAGCGCGAACCCCAGAGCCGTGGCGGTTCCGCGTGGTTACACAGTCAGGCCCGCGTGGGACAGACGCTGCAAGCCCAGGCCCCGCGCAACGATTTCGCACTGAACGAGCACGCGCCGGAGTCCATCCTGATCGCCGGCGGGATCGGTATCACGCCCTTGCTGGCCATGGCTCGGCGCCTCAACAGACTGGGACACCGCTGGTCGCTCCACTACGCCGCCCCCAGCCCCGACCGCATGGCCTATCGGGATTGCCTGCAGGCACTGGCCGCCGACGGCCACGGCAGCCTGCACACATACTGCAGCAGCGAGGACAGGCGCCTGGACATCGCCGCCGTGGTGCGCGCATCCGGTCCGCAAGCACACCTCTATTGCTGCGGACCCGCCGGCCTCATCGACGACTTCATCACCGCAACCCAGGACCGTCCACCCGAACGCGTCCACTACGAGCGCTTTGCCGCCCGCCACGCTGCCTCCACAGAGGGGGGCTACGAAGCCTTGCTGGCCCGTTCGGGCAAGACCGTGAAGGTGAGCGCAGGCAGGACCCTCCTGGACGCGATCCTCGATGCCGGCGTCGACATCCCCTATGCCTGCTCGCAGGGCGTCTGCGGAACCTGCCGCACGCGCGTGATTTCCGGCACGCCGGACCATCGGGACGAATGCCTGACGGAAGCCGAAAGGCAGAGCAACGAAGCCATCATCCCCTGTTGCTCGGGCGCGCTTTCCAGCACGCTGGTGCTCGATCTCTGAGCCGTTTCAGCCCGCCTGCATCGACTGCCTGGCCGTCCACTGCGCCAGGTACTGATCGTGCAGGCGCACCAGCGCCTTGGTCATTTCCTTCGTGGCAGCTTCGGCGTCCCGCGCCCGCAGGTGCTTGAGGAGCCTGCGGCGCGAGGGCAGTATGAATGAGTTCTCGCTCGGGCCGATCTGCTGGATGAACTCGGCCAGCACGCTCATGACACCTTGGATCGTGCTCTCGATGATCGGGTTCCGGGTCAGTCCGGCCAACACCAGATGGAACTCCCGGTTGAGTCGCGCCCGTTCATCAAAATTGCCAGCCGCATCGGCTCGGGCCGTGGCATCCACATTGGCCTGCAACTGATCGATGTCCTCATCGCTCGCGATTTCGCAGACGATGCCCACGATCATCCGGCTCAACCAGATGCGCGCGTCCGTCAATTGTTTGGGCGTGATCGCGCCAAGGTGGTACAGATCGCGCATGCTCTTCGCGATCGTGGCCGCGTCGCCATGCCGGACAAAGGCCCCGCCATGGGCCCCTTTGCGCAGCTCGATCAGCTTGGCCTGTTCCAGCGCCCTGAGAGCCTCGCGCAAGGTGTTGCGGCTCACATTGAAGCGTTGTGAAAGATCCCTCTCGGCAGGCAGCTTGTCGCCGGGGCGCAATCTTCCCTGGGCGATCTGATCGCGGATCTGCGCCTCGATCTCGTCTGCGGCCCGCAGCGAAGAGATGGCTTCAAAATCTGGCTGACCCAATGCACGCCTCCCGCAGATGCCTGTTTGTCACACTTGCCACAACCGGCCCGCATTTTATGTTCGCCAGCCTGTCCAGGCGGGCCTGCATGCCATACTGCTCGGCGATTTTTTCTACCCAGACCCAGAGCCCCTCCGTGGACGCCAACGTGCTCGACTTTCAACCCATCCAGCCCGTTCGGACTTTCGAGGCCGTGGAACAACGCATCCGAGAGCAGATTGCCAGCGGGCGCCTGCGGCCCGGCGACAAACTCCCTTCAGAGCGCGAGTTGGCGGAGCAACTGCGTGTTGGCCGCAACACGGTGCGGGAGGCGCTTCGCAGCCTCGAAAACGCTGGTGTCCTCAGCCTGACGAGAGGCGTCAAAGGCGGCGCCTTCATCCGCGAAGGCAGCAATCTGCGCATCACCCAGGCCGTGACCGATCTGGTCGCACTGGGATCGGTCTCACTCGACGATCTGACGGAACTGCGCATCCACCTGCTCGATGCGGTGGTCCGCCTGGCCTGCGAACGCGCCACCCCCCAACAAATCGCCGAACTCGACGCCGTTGTCCAGAGCACCAAGGATGCCAACGATGCGGCCTCCGAGGGCAAACGGCTCGATGCCGCCCTGGAGTTTTACAGGGTGCTGGCGGCCGCCACGCAGAACAGGGCTTTCGCCATGATGGTCGCGTCCATTGGTGAGACCGTGGTCCGCCTGCTTGGCACCATCAGCTACCCGCCGGAAAAGCTGTTCCAGGCCCGATGCCGCTTCATGGTGCATTTCCAGGCACGCGATGCCGATGCCGCCTGCAAAGAGCTGAACGCGCTCCTCGTTGCCCTGCGCGACCACGCCAAACGCGTCAGCCGCAAGCCGCGCCGCCAGGCCGTCTGACCCGCACTCGCCCGACATCCCGCTCGCGCCGGTCGGGCCACACAAGGGTTAACCCTCGATTTACCGGCACAAACCTCTTTTAAAATGGTAGAACCATTGGATATTTCTGATGTCCAATCAATTCAAGCCGGCACTGCCGCCGTTTGCCTGGTCGTTCCCCATTTGCTGCGAGGCTCCATGTCCCAACCTTCCCACCCACCGCTCCTGCCCCATCCGTATCTCGACGGCACCGTCAAGCACCTGCTCATTGACGGACAGCACGTTCCCGCGCTATCGGGCCGCACTTTCGCCACCCTCAACCCCGCCACCGGCGACATCAACGCCCACGTCGCCGAAGCCGGTGCCGAAGACATCGACCGGGCGGTGGCAGCAGCACGCAAGGCGTTTGAACAAGGTCCGTGGAGCCGGTTCACCCCCTTTGACCGCCAGGCGGTCCTGCTCAAACTGGCCGATCTGCTCGACCGCCATTTCGATGAGCTGGCCACCCTAGACTCCCTCGACATGGGCGCCCCCATCAGCGCCACCACGGCACGCCGTCGACGCGGCATCGGGCTGCTGCGCTACTACGCCGGGCTCGCCACCGCCATTCACGGGCAGACCATCGGCAACTCCCAGCCCGGAGACATCTTCACCTACACCTTGAAGGAGCCTGTCGGGGTGGTGGCCGCCATCAACCCGTGGAACGGCCCACTGGGCATGGCCATCTGGAAGATTGCCCCCGCCCTGGCCACCGGGTGCACGGTGGTTCTCAAACCGGCCGAGCAGGCACCACTGTCCCCGATGCGGTTTGGTGAGCTCTGCCTCGAAGCCGGCATTCCGCCCGGCGTCGTGAACATCGTTCCAGGACTGGGCGCCGCCGGTGCCGCACTGGCCGCCCACCCGGGTGTGGACAAGGTAGCCTTCACCGGCTCGACCGAGGTGGGCCAGCACATCGTTCGTGCATCGGCTGGCAACCTCAAGCGCGTCTCGCTCGAACTCGGTGGCAAGTCACCCAACATCGTCTTCGCCGATGCCGATCTGGATGCCGCCGTTCCCGGTGCTGCCATGGCGGTGTTTGCCAATTCGGGGCAGATCTGCAGCGCTGGAACACGGCTGTTTGTCGAACGCCGGATTCACGACGAGTTCGTCGAGCGCGTGGCGCAGTTTGCCAAGCGTCTGCGCGTGGGAAACCCTCTGGATCCACAAACCCAGCTCGGTCCGCTGGTCAGCGAAGAGCAGCTGTCGCGTGTCGTGAGCTACATGGAGATCGGCCGCTCGGAAGGCGCCACCGCCCATGCGGGCGGCGAACGGCTCCAGGGGGCCGGCCTGGAACGGGGGTACTTCGTGGCACCCACTGTCTTCGCAGACGTGCGAGACGAGATGAAGATCGCGGCCGAGGAAATTTTCGGTCCCGTGATCTCGGTGCTTCCTTTCGACACCACCGAAGAGGCCATCGAGCGCGGCAACAACACGCCCTATGGCCTCGGCGCGGGGGTGTGGACGCGCGACACGAACAAGGTGCAGCAAGTCACCCGCGGTCTGCGCAGCGGCTCCGTCTGGGTCAACTGCTACGGTCCCATGGATCCGGCCGTTCCGTTCGGCGGCTACAAGATGAGTGGCTATGGCCGGGAGTCCGGTACGGAGCACATCGAGGAGTTTCTCCAGACCAAGGCGGTTTGGTTCAAGGGCCGGGGTTGATCCCGTGGCATGCGCATGACCCAGCAATCTCTCTCGTTCGACTACATCGTGGTGGGCGCCGGCGCAGCCGGCTGTGTGCTCGCCAACCGCCTGTCTCAGGACCCGCAGGTCCGCGTTGCGCTGATCGAAGCGGGTCCGTCGGACCGGCGATTTCCCCTGAACTGGAAAACGGCGATTCCGATCGGCAACGTCTTCCTGCTGCCCCACGCCAGGTACAACTGGCAGTACAGTTTTCAAGGCGGGGCCGGTGTCGGCCACCGACAAATTCCCTGCCCGCGGGGCAAGCTGTTTGGTGGCTGCACGTCGGTGAACGGCACCGTCTACATCCGCGGCCACCGCAACGACTACGACCGCTGGCTCGCCGAAGGCAACGACGGCTGGGGCTTTGACGACGTGCTGCCCTACTTTCTCCGGCACGAAAACCGGTCTCAGGGTGCATCCCCATGGCACGCTCGGGGGGGTGAACTCGATGTGCAACCGCTGAAAGACCCCCACCGCCTCTCGCACGCTTTTGTCGAAGCCGCCTGCGAAGCCGGGCACGCTCGCAACGACGACTTCAATGGTGCGATCCAAGATGGCTTCGGCCTCTTCGAGCTCAACCAGCGGAACTCCGTCCGCCTCAGCAGTTCACGGGCGTTCTTGCACCCTGCATTGTCGCGCCCCAATCTTCATGTCTTCGACCAGTCGACCGCACACCGTGTGCTCTTCGTCGGCAACCGTGCCGTGGGTGTCTCCATCCACCGCCACGGGCAGACGCTCGATCTGCGTGCCAGCGAAGAGGTCGTGCTTTCCGGCGGAGCGATCAATTCACCACAACTGCTCATGCTATCGGGCGTCGGCGATGCACCCGCCCTGGCGCAGCATGGCATTCCCGTCGTGCACGACCTTCCGGGCGTCGGCCGCAATCTCCAGGACCACCCCAGCGCTTCCATCGCGCTGACCAACCCCTCCGCCGAGTCCTATGCATTGACGTGGCGCACCGCTCCCCGTGCCATCGCCGCGCCTTGGCGCTATCTGCTCGGCGGCAAGGGCATGCTGGCGTCCAATGCCGCGGAAGCCGGGGGGTTCATCCGCACCGACGAGGGCCTGGCCGAACCCGACATCCAGTACACGCTCATGGTGGGCCTCAAGGAGAGCGCCCGCACATTGCCGCGTCGCCACGGATTCATGTGCCACGTCAGTCTCCTGCGGCCATCCACACGCGGGCAGGTTCGCCTGCAATCGGCCCTCCCCAACGAGAAGCCCCTCATCGAGCCGGCGTTCCTCGAAGATCCGCGCGACGTGGCCACCCTGATCAAAGGAATGCGCGAGGCGCGACGCATTCTCGGCATGCCCGCCATCGCCGGGTATATCGGCCAGGAACTGACCCCTGGCGATGCTGCCCTCTCCGACGAAGCCCTCGAAGCCTATATCCGCAACTCGGTATCCACCATCTACCACCCTGTCGGCACTTGCAAGATGGGCCCCGCAAGCGATCCGATGGCAGTGGTCGATGCCACATTGAAAGTGCACGGCCTCCAGGGCCTGCGAGTGGCCGATGCCTCCATCATGCCGAACATCGTGGGGGGCAATACCGCAGCACCTTCAATGATGATCGGCGAGCGCGCGGCCGACTTCATGCGATCCGCCTGACCCCCTGCTTCACCCCCGCCCCCGGTTGCCAACCCACGGTGGGGCCGGCGACTGTCGATTCGGGGCGGCCATGCACCGGCCTGCCCATGCCTCCGGTGCGAAGCCTCTCAACGCCCAAACGAAAGCCCCGGGGATCTTGTCGATACCCCGGGGCTCGCCAAAGGCATGACGCGCTCGCGCGCCATGCCCTGCTGCTTCAGGACTTGACGCCCTGCTTTTCGATCAGGCGGCGCGCACTCTGCACCAGCGAACGACCATCCAGCCCGCGCTTTTCCATCTCCTGAATCCACTCGACTTCCACCGGCGCCGTCTTGCGATAGAACTGCTGCGCGTCTGCACCATCGATCTGGTGGATGGTATTGCCCCGGTCCTGAGCCGCCTTCTTGCCCACCGGATCGCCGAGCAAGGTTCCGGCGCCCATGCGACCGGACTGCTCCAGGCCCGAGCACCGGTCGATCACCTTGCGCAGATCGTCCGGCATCTCTTGGTACTTCCGCTTGTTCATCGCCAACACAAAGGCGGCCGTGTAGAGCGAGTTCACGCCAGGCGCGAATTCGGAGTGGAACGGCGCAAGCTCGTGCGCCTTGATCGGGTACGCGGCATCCCAGGGAATCACCGCGCCATCGATCACGCCCTTGCTCAGCGCATCCGGAATCGCGGGCAGCGGCATGCCGACCGGGGTGGCCCCCAGATTGCTCAACAGCTTGGTCACGAGTCGGGTGGCACCGCGCACCTTGGAACCCGCGAAGTCTTCGGGGCGCTTGATCAGTTTGTTGCGCATGTGAATGACGCCGGGGCTGTGCACGTGAAAGGCCAACGCCTGAACCTCGCGGAATTCCGTGGTCGCTTCTTTCTCCATGTACTCCCAGAGCGCCCGCGATGTGCGTTCCGCGTTGTTCATCATGAACGGCAGCTCGAAGACCTCGATGCGGGGGAAACGCCCCGGTGTGTTGCCCGGCAATGTCCACGCCACGTCGACCACCCCGTCCCGAGCCTGGTCGAAGAGCTGCGCGGGTGTTCCGCCCATCTGCATTGCCGGATAGGCCTCGAACTTGATGGCGTCGCCCGACTCCTTTTCCACCCGTTCGATCCATGGCTGAACGATATTGCGCCAGCCCGTCGACTGCTGCGGCAGAAAGGTGTGAAAACGGAGCTTCAAACGCGGCTGGGCAAACCCTGTCAGCGCAGGTGCTCCCAGGCTGAGGGCACCGGCCTGCAGGATCGTTCTTCGTTGCATCATGGGACAGTCTCCAAATAGGAATCGATGGGGTTGAGAGAAGCCATTCCTCGGGCCACCCCTGCCAGATCGTTGATCGATTGGCTTTCTGGCCCAGGTCTATTGGTTCTACCAATTATAGGAATAGCCAATAAAGCACCCTCCCGGGGTAAACCCTCGGAAGCCCTGCATACCCCACCGTCCATCCGCTGGTTGCTTGCGCCTGAAGTGCACAACCCTTGGCAGTGCACAGCTTCAGGTCGACCCGAACCAAAGCCCTCGACATCCCCCATCTCCTGCCTCCCGGCTGTTGTTACAGCGACGTTCAAGCGCGGAGGCGCCCACCGCCCGTGGCATGCATGCAGCATCCGGGAATGCACAAACCGCTTGGTCCAAGCCACCTGCCAGCCGGAGCCGCAATGAGCCGGGCCGGCGTTGGCCAGCGGTCGGCCCCACTGCGCGCCCTGCCGCGACGGCCGCGGATCAGCCGACTCCGGGAATCAACCCTTGTCCAGCCCCAGCAGCCGCACCGCGTTGCCCTTGAGGATGCCGGGCATCACTTCGGGTTTGAAGCCGGCCACTTCGAAGTCCTTCATCCAGCGCTCGGGCGTGATCAGCGGATAGTCGCTGCCGAACAGCACGCGGTCCTTGAGCAGGGTGTTGGCGTACTGCACGAGTTGCTTGGGGAAATACTTCGGGCTCCAGCCGCTGAGGTCGATCCACACGTTGGGCTTGTGCGTGGCCACCGACAGCGCCTCGTCCTGCCACGGGAAGCTGGGGTGCGCCATCACGATCTGCATGTCGGGGAAGTCGATCGCCACGTCGTCCAGGTGGATGGGGTTGCTGTATTCCAGCCGCAGGCCGCCGCCGCAGCGCATGCCCGAACCGATGCCGCTGTGGCCGGTGTGGAAGATGGCCGGCAGCTTGTGCGCATTGATCACTTCGTAGATCGGCCAGGCCATCTTGTCGTAGGGGTGGTAGCCCTGCACCGTCGGATGGAACTTGAAGCCCTTGATGCCTTCTTCCTGGATCAGGCGCTCAGCCTCGCGTGCGCCCATTTTCCCCTTGTGCGGGTCGATGCTGGCGAAGGCCATCATCATGTCGCTGTTCTCGCGCGCCGCCTGGGCAATCTCCTCGTTGGGGATGCGGCGGCGGCCCAGCTTGGACTCGCTGTCGACGGTGAACATCACGAGCCCGATCTTGCGTTCGCGGTAGTAGGCGATGGTCTCGGCGATGGTGGGACGGCGGTTGCTGCCGAAGTACTTGTCGGCCGCGCGGTCGTACTCCTCCCCGTAGTTGTCGAACGGGTTCCAGCAGCTCACTTCAGCGTGGGTGTGAATGTCAATGGCGATCAGGTTCTGGTGATCCATGGGGGTCTCCGGGACTAGGGTAAACACCGATGCAATCGGTGCCTGCTTTGCTTGATTTGGTTATTGTTTATAACAATAATCCCCTCACCCAACAAGCCCGCATTCCCTGATGACCATGACCCCTTCCAACCCGGACCTGCGCCTGCGCCTGCATGGCGAACAATCGGAAATCGCCATCGTCACGCTCAACCGCGCGGCCAAGCGCAATGCGCTCAACGATGGCCTGATCCTGTCGCTGCGCGACGTGTTCCAGAACCTGCCCGCCAGCGTGCGCGCCGCCGTGATCCACGGCGAAGGCGATCACTTCAGCGCGGGGCTTGACCTCTCCGAACTCAGCGAACGCGACGCCAGCGAAGGCGTCTTCCACTCGCGCATGTGGCACGCCGCGCTGGACTGCGTGGAAAAAGGCAACGTTCCGGTGATCGCGGCCCTGCACGGCGCGGTGGTCGGCGGCGGCCTGGAGCTGGCCAGCGCCTGCCACATCCGTGTGGCCGACGACAGCACTTTCTACGCGCTGCCCGAAGGCACGCGCGGCATCTTCGTCGGTGGCGGCGGCGCGGTGCGCGTGCCCAAGCTGATCGGCGCCGCCCGCATGACCGACATGATGCTGACCGGCCGCGTCTACAACGCGGTGGACGGCGAGCGCATCGGCCTGTCGCAGTACGTGGTGCCGCAAGGCACGTCGCTGGACAAGGCCATCGACCTGGCCACCCGCATCGCCGGCAACGCCCGCATGACCAACTTCGCGCTCATGCACGCCCTGCCCCGCATCGCCGAACAGCCAGCCGACCACGGCTTCCTGACCGAAGCCATGATGGCCGCGATCGCCCAGTCGGCCCCCGAAGCCAAGGCCCGCGTGCGCGCTTTCCTGGAAGGCAAGGCGGCCAAGGTCAGCAAGGACTGATCTTTCTGTATCCACGAGCCAAGCCGGCGGCAGACCGGCAGCGCCCGACACCCGTTGACCCGAGAGAGACATGAGCACGACAGCGAAATACCGCCCTCTGAAGTTCGGCGTCACGCGCGCCACCCTGCGCGACGGCAGCCCCGGCGTCCACTACCTGCGCGCCGACCAGGCGCTCGACGCCTTTCCCGAGCGCATCACCGACCGCCTCGTCCACTGGGCCCGCACCGAACCCGGGCGCACGCTGTTCGCGCGCCGCGTGAAGCAGGCCGATGGCAGCAGCGGTGACTGGAAACACATCAGCTTCGCGCAGGCCCTGGACGCCGCGCGCCGTATCGGTCAGGGTCTGATCGACCGGGGTCTGTCGGTCGAGCGCCCGGTGCTCATCCTCAGCGAGAACGACCTCGAACACGCCTTGCTGGCTCTGGGCTGCGTGTACGCCGGCATCCCCTACTGCCCGACGTCGCCGGCCTATTCGCTCATCAGCCAGGACTTCGACAAGCTCCGCCACGTGGTCAAGACGCTGACCCCGGGCCTGGTCTTCGCCAGCGACGCCAACCGTTACAGCCGCGCCATGCTCGCCACGCTGGACAGCGACGTCGAACTGGTCGCCACCGAAGGCACGGTGCCTGGCCGGGCCACCACCTCGTTCGCCGCGCTGCTCGAGACCGAGCCCACCGATGCCGTCGACGCGGCAATGGCCGCCACCGGTCCGGACACCATCACCAAGTTCCTGTTCACCTCCGGCTCGACCAAGATGCCCAAGGCGGTGATCAACACCCAGCGCATGTGGTGCGCCAACCAGCAGCAGATGACGCAGTCGATGCCCGTCCTGGGCGAAGGCAACCTGGTGCTGGTCGACTGGCTGCCCTGGAACCACACCTTCGGCGGCAACCACAACTTCGGCATGGTGATCTACCACGGTGGCTCCATGTACATCGACGACGGCAAGCCGACGCCGGCCCTGATCGGGGAAACCCTGCGCAACCTGCGCGAGATCGCGCCCACGGTGTACTTCAACGTGCCCACCGGGTTCGAGGCCATTGCCAACGCCATGAAGACCGACGACCTGCTGCGCAAGACGCTGCTGTCGCGGGTGCAGATGTTCTTCTATGCGGGCGCTGCATTGGCCCAGCCCGTGTGGGACAGCCTCTTCGAAAGCCAGGAGCGCGAAATCGGCGAGCGCATCGTGATGAGCACCGGCCTGGGCATGACGGAATCGGGCCCGTTCGGCATCTTCGTGACCAACCCGAACGTGAAGGCCGGCGACCTGGGCCTGCCCACGCCAGGCCTGGACCTCAAGCTGGTGGACATCGACGGCAAGACCGAAGTGCGTTACCGCGGTCCCAACATCACCCCGGGATACTGGCGCATGCCGGCCGAAACCGCTGAAGCCTTCGACGAAGAGGGCTTCTTCAAGACCGGCGATGCCGTCAAGTGGATCGACGAAACCGACGTGCACCAGGGCCTGAAATTCGACGGTCGCATTGCCGAAGACTTCAAACTCGCCACCGGCACCTTCGTGAGCGTGGGTCCGCTGCGCGCGAAGATCATCGCGGCAGGCGCACCCTACGTGCAGGACGTGGTGCTGACCGGTCTGAACATGAAAGAAGTCGGCGCCATGGTCTTCCCCACGGCCGCCGTGCGCCAGCTCAGCGGCCTGCCGGCCGATGCCTCGCTGCACGACGTGCTCGACGCGCCGGGTGTGCTGGCCCACTTCCAGACCGTGGTCAACGAACTGGCCCGCTCCGCCACCGGCAGCGCCAACCGCATCGCACGCCTGTGCCTGCTGGCCGATCCCCCCACCATCGACCGCGGCGAGATCACCGACAAGGGCTCGATCAACCAGCGTGCGGTGCTCAGCCACCGGGCCGACACCGTGGCCAAGCTGCACGCCGACGAGTTGCACTACATCCTCAAACCGAACATCTGACCCCGCCATCACCGGCACGGCCTCCACAGCCATGCCGGCAGGCCGGCGGCGCCAGGCCCCCACCACGCGGCGGACACGGCAAGGCGATACGAACGGGTTGAAAGGACCCAGCCATGACACAACGAGGTTTCTTCACAGCATTCGAGGACGTCGTGATCGTCGACGGCGTGCGCACGCCGATGGTCGACTACTGCGGCGCGCTGGGCCACATCTCGCCGACCGACCTGGGCATCAAGGCCGCGCGCGCTGCGCTCGCGCGTGCCGGCATCGCCCCGAGCGAGATCGGCTCGGTGGTCACCGGCAACATGGCGCCCGGCGACTTCGACCAGTTCTTCCTGCCGCGCCACATCGGTCTGTACGCCGGTGTGCCCGTGGAAGTGCCGGCCATCATGGCGCAGCGCATCTGCGGCACCGGCTTCGAGCTGTTCCGCCAGGCCGGCGAGCACATCCAGGGCGGTGCCTGCGACGCCGCCCTGGTGGTGGGCACGGAAAGCATGACGCGCAACCCCATTGCCGCCTTCGACCACCGCACCGGCTTCAAGCTGGGCGCGCCGGTCGGCTTCAAGGACTACATGTGGGAAGCGCTCAAGGATCCCGCAGCCGGCATCAACATGATCCAGACCGCCGAGAACCTGGCCAAGAAGTACGGCATCACGCGCGAAGAAGTCGACACGTTTGCGTCGGCCTCGTTTGCCAAGGCCGTGGCTGCCCAGGAAAGCGGGTTCCTGGCGGGAGAGATCGTGCCGGTGGTGACCGAGAAGTTCGAGATCGACGGCTACAAGACACGCGGCATCCGGCTGCAGGGCAAGGTCACCGAAGTGGCGACCGACACCCACCCGCGCCTGTCGCCGGTCGAGGTGCTGGCCAAGCTCAAGCCCGTGTTCGACGGCGGCGTGCAGACCGGCGGCAACAGTTCGGCCCTGGTCGATGCCGCCGCCGCCTGCGTGGTGAGTTCCGGCGCCTACGCCAAGGCCCAGGGCAAGAAGCCGCTGGCGCGCGTGGTCGGCGCCGCTGCGGTGGGTGTGCCGCCCGAAATCATGGGCATCGGCCCGGCGCCGGCGATCCGCCTGCTGCTGGAGCGCACCGGCCTGAAGCTGGACGACATCGCCCGCTTCGAGGTCAACGAAGCCCAGGGCGCCCAGACCCTCGCGGTCGCCAAGGAGCTGGGCATGGACATCAACAAGCTCAACGTCAACGGCGGCGCCATCGCGCTGGGCCACCCGCTGGCCACCACCGGTGTGCGCCTGACGCTGACGCTGGCCCGCGAGCTGCAGCGCAGCGGCAAGAAGTACGGCATTTCCAGCGCCTGCGTCGGCGGTGGCCAGGGCATCGCCCTCCTCATTGAGAACCCGGAAGGAAACTGACATGAACATCCAAGGACAGGCCGCCCTCGTCACCGGCGGCGGCTCCGGCCTCGGGGAGGCCACCGCCCGCGAACTCGCCCGGCTGGGTGCCAAGGTCGCCGTGCTCGACCTCAACCTCGACAACGCCCAGCGCGTGGCGGGCGAGATCGGCGGCGTGGCCATCCGCTGCGACGTGAGCAACCCCGAAAGCATGCAAGCCGCCATCGATACGGCGGCCGCGGCCCATGGCCCGGCACGCATCCTGATGCAGATCGCCGGTATCGGCACGGCCAAGCGCGTGATCGGCAAGGACGGCAACGCCGCACCGCTGGAAGACTTTGCCAAGGTGGTCAACGTCAACCTCATCGGCACCTACAACGCTGCGCGCCTGTTCGCCGCAGCCTGCGCCAAGCTCGACCCGATGGAAGACGGCGAGCGCGGCGCGATGGTGTTCACCGCCAGCGTCGCCGCCTTCGACGGCCAGGTCGGCCAGCAGGCCTACAGCGCGTCCAAGGGCGGCGTGGTCGGCATGACCCTGCCCATGGCACGCGACCTGGCGCAATACGGCATCCGTGTCTGCACCATCGCGCCCGGCCTGTTCGCCACGCCGCTGATGAAGACCCTGCCCGAGCCGGTGCAGGAATCGCTGGCCAAAAGCATTCCCTTCCCGCAGCGCCTGGGTAAACCCGAAGAGTTTGCCCAGCTCGCCGCGCATATCGTCAGCAATGGCCACCTCAATGGCGAGGTGATCCGGCTGGATGGCGCGCTGCGAATGGCCCCCCGGTAACCCCCTCCGGCGGCGTCACCTCCTCCGAGGGCGACGCAGGCGGTGTGGCAAAGCCCGCTCCGCTGCGCCCTGGGCCAGCGTGTTTCGCGCCGATTTTCGATCTGGGTATGTATGTCAAAAACCGTTGTGTATGAAGTCGAAGTGATGTTCGGGGATTGCGATCCCGCCGGCATCGTCTTCTTTCCCAATTTCAGCAAGTGGATGGACGCCTCGTCGCTGAACTTTTTCGTCCAGTGCGGTGTGCCGCCCTGGCGCGAGCTGTCCAAGACCACCGGGATCATCGGCACGCCGCTGCTGGAAATCCACACCAAGTTTATGAAGCCCGCCACCTATGGCGAACGGCTCCAGGTCCACACCAGCGTCACCGAGTGGCGCGAGAAGGTGCTGATTCACCGACATGTGGTCATGCGTGGCGACACGGTGCTCTGCGAAGGCACCGAGACCCGCGCGTTCTGCATGCGCGATCCGGCCAACCCGGACCGCATCAAGGCGATCCCCATTCCCGCCGACATCCGCGCCCTGTGCGGCGGCTGAGGCGGCTTTTCCCCGAGTCCGCAACCACCACCCTGGAGACATAGAGCATGAAGACTTTCAAGACCCTGATCGCCGTGGCCGTCACGGCGCTGGCAGCCTCCGCTGCCCAAGCCGACGTGAAGATCGGCGTGAGCATCTCGCTGACCGGCCCGGGCTCCGGCCTGGGCATCCCGATGCAGAACCAGTTCAAGCTGTTCCCGTCCACCATCGCCGGCGAGAAGGTGCAACTGATCATCCTCGATGACGCCACCGACCCGGGCAAGGGCGCTGCCAACGCCCGCCGCTTCGTGACCGAAGACAAGGTCGACATGATCATCGGCTCCAGCATCACGGCCGTGGCTGCGGCCATGACCGACATCGCGTCGGAAGCCGGCACCGTGCAACTGGCCGGCTCGCCCGTGGGCGTGCCCGCCGGCAAGGACAAGTGGCTGTTCCGCCTGCCCCAGTCCAACACCGTGATGGGCCACGCCGTTGTGGAACACATGAAGGAACAGGGCGTCAAGACCATCGGCTTCCTGGGTTACACCGATGCCTACGGCGAACAGTGGCTCAAGGAAATCACCCCGCTGCTGGACAAGGCCGGCATCAAGATCATCGCCACCGAGCGCTTCGCCCGCACCGACACCAGCGTGACGCCGCAGGCCCTGAAGATCACGGCCTCCAACCCCGATGCGGTGCTGATCGTCGCTTCCGGCAGTGGCGCCGCCATGCCGCACATGGCCATGGTCGAGCGCGGCTTCAAGGGCAAGATCTACCAGACCCACGCGGCCGCCACCCAGGATCTGATGCGCGTCGGCGGCAAGTCGGTCGAAGGCGCTTTCGTGGTGTCCGGCCCGGCGGTGATTGCCGAGCAACTGCCCGACAAGCACCCGTCCAAGCCGGTCGCGATCGACTTCGTGCAGAAGTACGAAAAGGCCTACGGTCCGAACTCGCGCAACCAGTTCGCGGGTCACGCCTACGACGCCCAGGTGGTGCTGGAGAAGATCCTCCCGGTGGCGCTGAAGAAGGCCAAGCCCGGCACGCCCGAGTTCCGCGCTGCGCTGCGCGACACCATGGAAACTATGGGCCGCACCGTGTTCTCGCACGGCGTCATGAACTGGACTCCGGCCGACCACTGGGGCTACACGCTGGAAACCGGCGTGATGCTCAAGGTGGTCGACGGCAAGTTCAAGGTCGAATAAACCCGCCCCTTCCGGCCCCTGCCCGGGCCGGTCATGCGCAGCTCCTGCCTGCCGCGCATGACCGGCCCGGGTTTCTCCAGACTGACAAGGCCCTCCCATGGACTCCACGATCGCCAGCATCCTGCTGCTGGACGGCCTGACCAACGGTGCCGTGTACGCCCTGCTCGGGCTGGCCACGGTGCTCGTCTTCACGGTCACACGCATCATCTTCATTCCCCAGGGGGAGTTCGTCGCTTATGGCGCCCTCACCCTGGCCATCTTCCAGACCGGCAAGGTGCCGGGCACCGTCTGGCTGCTGCTGTTGCTGGCCAGCGTGGCCGCGGTCATGGAACTGTTCTCGCGCTGGCAGCACCACCGCAGCCTGCCGATCGCCCTCAAGGCTGCCCTCAAGACCCTGGCAGCGCCGGTGGCCGTGAGCCTGCTGGCGATCTGGGCAGCCCCGCAGCAGTGGCCGCTGCTGGCCCAGGCCGCCATGAGCGTGGCCATCGTCACCGTGTATGGCCCGCTGGTCTACCGCGTGGCCTACCAGTCGCTGGAGAGCGCGACCCCGCTGGTGCTGCTGATCGTTTCGGTGGGCGTGCACTTCGCCCTCACCGGCCTGGGCCTGCTGTTCTTCGGCGCCGAGGGCTTCCGCAACCCCAGCTTCTGGGACGACCGCTTCAACCTCGGCCCGGTCGCGATCTCGGGCCAGACCATCATCATCGGCCTGACCGCCATCGCGCTGATCGTGCTGCTGTGGCTGTATTTCGAGCGCACGCTGCGCGGCAAGGCGCTGCGCGCCACCGCGGTCAACCGCACCGGTGCCCGCCTGATGGGCATCTCGACCCACGCCTCCGGCCAGCTCACGTTGACCATGGCGGCCTTCATCGGCGCGCTCTCGGGCCTGCTGATCGGGCCCACCACCACCGTGTTCTACGACTCGGGCTTCCTGATCGGGCTCAAGGGCTTCGTGGCGGCCGTCGCCGCCGGCCTGTCGAGCTACCCGGGCGCCCTCATCGCGGCCGCCTTCGTGGGCGTGATCGAAGCTTTCGGCTCTTTCTGGGCCAGCGCCTTCAAGGAAGTGATCGTGTTCACGCTGATCCTGCCGGTGCTGCTGGTGCGGTCGATCTACGGCCACAACGCCGACGAGGAGCATTGATTCCATGGCCCTGAAACCCCAATCCCTCGGCCTTCTCGTGCTGGCAGCCGCCGTGCCGCTGGTGGCCGTGCTGCCGCTGCCCGACTTCTGGATCACCCAGCTCAACTACATCGGCATGTACGCCATGACGGCGCTGGGCCTGGTGCTGCTCACCGGTGTGGGCGGTCTCACCTCTTTCGGCCAGGCGGCCTTCGTGGGCATCGGCGCCTACACCACCGCCTGGCTCACGCTCAACCTCGGTGTCTCGCCGTGGATCACGCTGTTCATCGGCATGGTGCTCACCGCTGCCAGCGCGCTCGTGGTCGGCGTGATCACGCTGCGCATGTCGGGCCACTACCTGCCGCTGGCCACCATCGCCTGGGGCCTGTCGCTGTACTACCTGATGGGCAACCTGGACGCGCTGGGCAAATACGATGGCCTGCTGGGCATCCAGAGCCTGAGCATCGGCAACTTCGACATCGGCCAGGGCCGCGCCTTCTTCGTGCTCACCTGGTTCATCCTGCTGGCCTTTGCGGCCGCCTTGCTGCACCTGCTGGACTCGCGCGCCGGCCGCGCCATCCGCGCCATCAAGAGCGGCCCGCAGATGGCCGAAGCCATGGGCATCAGCACCTTCCGCTACAAGGTCACGATCTTCGTTCTGGCCGCGCTGTCCGCGTCGGTCGCGGGCTGGCTGCTGGCGCATTTCCAGCGCACCGTGAACCCGTCGGCCTTCGGCCTGAAGATGGGCATCGAGTACCTGTTCATGTCGGTGGTCGGTGGCGTCAACTACGTCTGGGGTGCCTTCGTCGGCGCAGGTCTCATCAAGCTGATGGACGACCAGTTGCAAGTGCTGCTGCCGCGGCTGATCGGCACCAGCGGCAGCTACGAGGTGATCGTGTTCGGCGTCATGCTGGTGCTGGTGCTCAAGTACCTGCCCGACGGCCTGTGGTCCATGGTCGAAAAGAAGCTGCCCCGGCGCCCGCGCGCCGTCGACTGGCAGCAGGCTGCGCCGTTGCCTGAACGGAACAAACCCGCTCTGGGTGAGCTGGTGCTGGACGTGGACCGCATCCGCAAGCAGTTCGGGGGGCTGACCGCCGTCAACGACATCAGCTTCCAGATCCGCGCCGGCCAGATCGTTGGCCTGATCGGCCCCAACGGTGCCGGCAAATCGACCACCTTCAACCTCATCACCGGGGTGCTCTCGCTCACCAGCGGCACGGTCAGCTACCGGGGCCGCCGCGTCAGCGGTCTGCCAGCACGCGCCATCGCCCGCGAGGGCGTCTCGCGCACCTTCCAGCACGTCAAGATGATTCCCGACATGACGGTGCTGGAGAACGTGGCGCTGGGCGCCCACACCCGGGGCCACAAGGGCGTCGCCGCGGCCATGATCCGCACCAACAGCGACGAGGAGCGGCGTCTGTTCCGCGAAGCGCAGCGCCAGCTCGAACGCATCGGCATGGGCGAGTACCTGCACGAACAGGCCGGCAACCTGGCCATGGGTCCGCAGCGCCTGATGGAAATCGCGCGCGCGCTGTGCGCCGACCCGGCCCTGCTGCTGCTGGACGAACCTGCCGCCGGCCTGCGCCACAAGGAAAAGCAGGCCCTGGCCGGGGTGCTGCGCCAGTTGCGCGACGAAGGCATGAGCATCCTGCTCGTGGAACACGACATGGACCTGGTCATGCAGGTCTGCGACCACCTCGTGGTGATGGAGTTCGGCACCCTGCTCACGCAAGGCACGCCCGAACAGATCCAGCAAGACCCGAAGGTGCGCGCCGCCTACCTCGGAACGGAACACTGATGAACACCCCGATTCTTCACGTCAAGGACCTGCGCGCCGGCTACGGCAAGGCGGAGGTGCTGCACGGCATCGGCCTGCGCGCCGACAAGGGCAGCGTGATCACCGTGATCGGCCCCAACGGCGCCGGCAAGTCGACCCTGCTCAACACCCTCATGGGCATCCTGCCCGGCAAGGGCCTCATCGAGTTCAACGGCCAGGACATCGGCACGCTCACGCTCGAAGAACGCGTCATGCAGGGCATTGCCCTGGTACCCGAAAAGCGCGAGCTGTTCGGCTCGATGCCGGTGGAAGACAACCTGCTGCTGGGCGGCTTCCGCCAGATGCGCATCGGCAACGCCCAGTGGCGCGCCCGCCTGGACGACGTGTACGACCTCTTTCCGCGCCTGAAAGAACGGCGCGTGCAACTGGCCGGCACGCTCTCGGGGGGCGAGCGCCAGATGCTGGCCGTGGGACGCGCGCTGATGGCCCGCCCCGACCTGCTCATGCTCGACGAACCCAGCCTGGGCCTGGCGCCGCTGATCGTGCGCGAGATCTTCTCCATCATCCAGAGCCTGCGCCAGACCGGCGTGACCATCGTGCTGGTGGAACAGAATGCGCGCGCCGCGCTGCAGGTGGCCGACCACGGCTACGTGCTCGAAATGGGTGAACTCAGTGCGCAGGGGCCTGCCGATCAGCTCGCCAACGACCCGCGCGTGATCGAAACCTATCTGGGCAGCGCCCGCAAAAAAGACTGATCTGCATGAACGCCTTCCAGCCCAACGCCGCCGACACCGGCTTCATCCTCCTCGACGTGCTGCGCGCGCCCGAAACGCTCGCAGCCCTGCCCGCCCTGGCCGACAACGCCGACCCCGACCTGATCCGCCAGGTCGCCGAAGAGGCGGGCAAGTTCGTGGGTGAGGTGGTGGCCCCGCTCAATCGCGACGGTGACGAAATCGGGGCCCAGTGGAAGGCGGGTGCCGTGACCATGCCGCCCGGGTTCCGCGACGCCTACCAGGCCTTCTGGCAAGCCGGCTGGCCGGCTTTGTCCTCGGCACCGGAAGACGGCGGGCAGGGCCTGCCCGCTGCGCTGGAGGCCATGCTCTACGAATGGCTGAGCGCGGCCAACCACGGCTGGACCATGGCGCCCGGTCTGTTGCACGGCGCCTACGAGTGCATCAAGCACCACGCGTCCGATGCGCTGAAGGCGCATTTTCTGGCCAAGGTGGCCACCGGCGAATGGCTGGCCACCATGTGCCTGACCGAACCGCACGCCGGCTCCGACCTCGGCCTGTGCCGCACCAAGGCCGTGCCGCTGGCCAACGACCCCGAGGGCCGCTACGCCCTCAGCGGCACGAAGATCTTCATCTCGGGCGGCGAACACGACCTGACCGACAACATCGTGCACCTGGTGCTCGCGCGCCTGCCCGACGCCCCGCCCGGCCCCAAGGGTCTGTCGCTGTTCCTGGTGCCCAAGTTTTACGCCGACGGCACGCGCAGTGCCGTGGTGTGCGAGCGCATCGAAGAAAAGATGGGCCTGCACGGCAGCCCCACCTGCGTGATGCGTTTCGACGAGGCCGCCGCCTGGATCGTCGGCGAGCCCGGCAAGGGCCTGAACGCCATGTTCGTGATGATGAACGCGGCCCGGCTGCATGTCGGCCTGCAAGGCGTGGGCCTGCTCGAAGCGGCCTGGCAGAAGGCCGACGCCTATTCGAAGGAACGCCGCCAGATGCGCGCCCCAGGCGGTGCCGCCAAGGCAACGCCCGTCGGCGGGCCGCCCCCAGACGGGCAAGCCCCCTCGGGGGGCAACGCCTTACACGCGGTGAAAAGCATGGGGGCATCATTTCAGGCGGACCTGATCGAACAGCACCCGGCAATGCGCCGCATCCTCGACGCGCAGCGCGCCTGGATCGATGCCGGCCGTGTGATCGCCTACCGCACCGCGCTGGAGCTCGACGTCATCAAGCACCACAGCGACCCCGCCCGCCAGGCGCGGGCCAACCGCTGGTGCACGCTCGTCACCCCCGTGCTCAAGGCCGCCTGGACCGACCAGGCCTTCCACGGCGCCAGCGCCTGCCTGCAGGTCTTCGGCGGCCACGGTTTCGTGCGCGAATGGGGTATCGAGCAAATCGTGCGCGACTCGCGCGTGGCCATGATCTACGAAGGCACCAATGAGATCCAGGCCATCGACCTGCTGCTGCGCAAAACCCTGCCCGACGGTGGCGGCGCGCTGCAAGCCCTGCTGAAGGACCTGTCGGCCGAACTGCCCGACGGCGACGCCGGCTCGGCGCGCGTGCGCAGCGAAATCGACCGCTTCGCCCACTTCGTGCGCGAACAGCTGGTGCCCGCCACCCAGGCCGATGGCGCCGCAGCCGACCTGCCGCACTGGCTGGCCGACGACTTCCTGCGTGCCACGGCCATGCTGCTGATGGCCTGGGGCTGGGCCCGCATCGCTGCCACACCCGGCGCCGACACGCCGCGCTGGCAAACGGCCTACCAGGGGTTCTGGCGCTGGGTCTGGCCGGAATTCGACATGCGGCTGGCCATGATGGCGCAGACCCTGTCCACCTGAGCGGCGGCAACGCCGATGCCACCCGTTATGCTTGCGCCATGACCGCCCCATCCGTTGCCAACACCCTGCGCCGCCCCCGGGGCCCGCGCAAAGCCGCCGTCGCCCCCGAAGCGGTGGCGGCAGAGGCCGGCACCGGTATCGACACGTCCTACCTTGAAACCCTGCTCGGCTACAACGCCCGGCGGGCGGCGCTGGCGGTCATCACCGTGTTCCTGCGCCGCATGGCCCCCTACGGCCTGCGCCCGGTCGACTTTTCGGTGCTCACCCTGATCGCGCACAACCCGGGCATCACCTCGCGCCAGGTCTGTGCGGCGCTGGACATCCTGCCGCCGAATCTGGTCGGCATGATCAAGTCGCTGGACCAGCGCGGCCTGATCGAGCGGCGCCCGCACCCCACCGACCGGCGCGCCCAGGGCCTGCACCTCTCGCCCGCCGGCAAGCGGCTGCAGAAGAACGCGCAACTCACCGCAACCCAGCTCGAATCCGATGTGGGCAGCCGGCTCTCGGACGAAGAGCTCGACACGCTCAAGTCGCTGCTGCGCCGCGTCTACCGCGCCTGAGTCCACGGCCATGCAATCCGGGAAAGCCCGGAGCCTTGGCATTGCCGCCACACACGCCATGCCAACGCAGCTAGCAAAGTGCTAGCGACTGGCGCTGCTTGGTCGTATATTGCATGCAGGCCTGCACCGGAACACAAGAAAGCGGGCCGGACAGGAGACATCCATGCATTCCAAAGACCAGGCGGCCGTGAGCCAGTTGTTCAACCTGCTGGAATCGCGCTATGCCATGCGCGTGATCTGGGCCCTGAGCGACGGGCATCCCCAGACTTTCCGGCTGCTGCAGGACAGTGTGGGCGGCGTCACGCCCAACACCCTCAACACCCGCCTCAAGCAGTTGCGCGCCGCGCGGCTGCTGGACCACGGCGGCGACGGCTACCGCCTCACCTCGCAAGGGGCCGAGCTCGCGCGGCGGCTGGCCGAAGTGCGGCCCTTCGCCCACAAGTGGTCGCAGCAGCAGGCCCGCTCCAGCAGCCCTGCCGTGCACGCGGCCCTGGGTGCCCAGGCCCGCGCCTGACGCCACGCCGGCCGGGCCAAACAGCGCTCAGCGCCCGGGCGTGGGCACCACGGTCTGGCGCTGCTGCCCCAGGCCGGCACCACCCAGCGTGATCACGTCGCCCACCTGCAGGAACACCGGCGGTTTCTGCCCCATGCCCACGCCCGGCGGCGTGCCGGTGGGGATCACGTCGCCCGGCTGCAGGGCCATGAACTGGCTGAGGTAGCTGACGATCCGGGCCACGCCGAAGATCATGGTGCGGGTGCTGCCGGTCTGGCGGCGCTGGCCGTTCACGTCCAGCCACAGGTCCACGGCCTGCGGATCACCCAGTTCATCGGGCGTGACCAGCCAGGGGCCGATGGGACAGTGGGTGGGGTAGCTCTTGCCCTTGGTCCACTGACCTTCGTACTCGATCTGGTAGGCGCGTTCGGACACGTCATTGACCAGGCAGTAGCCCGCCACCACGTCCAGGGCCTCGGCCTCGCTGATCCGGAACGCGGGTTCGCCGATGACCACCCCCAGCTCGACCTCCCAGTCCAGCTTGGTAGAGCCCGGCGCCAGCCACACCTCGTCGGCCGGGCCGCTGATGGCACCGCTGTGCTTGTTGAACACGATGGGCTGGCCCGGCGCTTTCAGGCCGGCCTCGGCCGCGTGGTCCGCGTAGTTGAGCCCGATACACACCACGTTGCCCACCGCCCCCACACAGGCGCCCAGGCGCGTGTCGGTCGGCAACGCCGGCAGCGCGGCCGGGTCCAGCGCGGCCAGACGGCGCATAGAATCGCGTCCCAGCACGGTGCCGGCAATGTCCGGCACCACGCCCGAGAGGTCGCGCAGCGTGCCGCTGGCATCGATCAGACCGGGTTTTTCAGCGCCGCGAAGGCCATGGCGGATCAGTTTCATCGGGTCGTCTCCTGCGGGTTGGGTTCTCAAAAGCCCGCATTGTCGCCCGGCGGGCTGAACGCCTTGCGGCCGCCTCTTGAATTCCGTGCCGATGCCCCCAAGTAGCGCGCACGGGAGGTTGTCGGCCCTTGCCGGCACTCGATCATGTCTGTCTTCAACCGGTGGTTCAAAGCCACCGCACCATCCGAACCGCCCATGAGCCCAGAAAACACGCCAGCCGAGGGAACCACGCCCACCATCGATCCGTCCGCCACCGCGCCCCAGGCCGCTGGCAGCGCCGCCGAGCCCCAGGCAGCCATCGGTGAAGCCGATGCGCTGGCCGCGCTGACCAACGAGTTGGCCGACCTGAAGGCGAAGAACGCCGACCTGGCCGACCAGTACCTGCGGGCCAAAGCAGAATCTGAAAACGCCCGCCGCCGCGCCGACGACGAAATCGCCAAGGCCCGCAAGTTCGCGCTGGAGAGCTTTGCCGAAAGCCTGCTGCCCGTGCTCGACAGCCTCGAAGCCGGCCTGGCCGTGCAGGAAGCGACCGTTCAGCAGGTGCGCGAAGGTGCCGAAGCCACGCTCAAGCAGTTGCAAAGCGCGCTGGCGCGCAACAAGGTGGTGGCCATCGCGCCCGAGCAGGGCAGCAAATTCGATCCGCACCAGCACCAGGCCATCAGCATGGTCCCGGCCGACCAGGAAACCAACACGGTCGTCAATGTGCTGCAAAAGGGCTACCTGATCGCCGAGCGCGTGTTGCGCCCAGCCCTGGTCACCGTCGCCGCACCCAAATAAAAAAGGGGCTTTCGTGGCCGGTCCGCACAGACTGCCCACTTGAAATCCCCAGAGTTATCCACACCTCTTCAACAATTCAAACATTCCTTTCGCAGGAGCCACACATCATGGGAAAAATCATCGGCATTGACCTGGGCACGACCAACAGCTGCGTGTCCATCATGGAAGGCAACACCACCAAGGTGATCGAGAACAGCGAAGGTGCACGCACCACGCCCTCGATCGTGGCCTACCAGGAAGACGGCGAGGTGCTGGTCGGCGCATCCGCCAAGCGCCAGGCCGTGACCAACCCGAAGAACACGCTGTACGCGATCAAGCGCCTGATCGGCCGCAAGTTCACCGAAAAGGAAGTGCAGAAGGACATCGACCTGATGCCCTATTCCATCGTGCCCGCCGACAACGGCGACGCCTGGGTGGAAGTGCGCGGCAAGAAGCTGTCGGCCCAGCAGGTCTCGGCCGACATCCTGCGCAAGATGAAGAAGACCGCCGAGGACTATCTGGGCGAGCCCGTGACCGAAGCCGTGATCACGGTGCCGGCCTACTTCAACGACGCGCAGCGCCAGGCCACCAAGGACGCCGGCCGCATCGCAGGCCTGGACGTCAAACGCATCATCAACGAACCGACCGCCGCGGCCCTGGCCTTCGGCCTGGACAAGAGCGAAAAGGGCGACCGCAAGATCGCCGTGTACGACCTGGGCGGTGGCACCTTCGACGTGTCCATCATCGAAATCGCCGACGTCGATGGCGAGAAGCAGTTCGAAGTGCTGTCGACCAACGGCGATACCTTCCTGGGCGGTGAAGACTTCGACCAGCGCATCATCGACTTCATCATCGGCGAGTTCAAGAAGGAACAGGGCGTGGACCTGTCCAAGGACGTGCTGGCCCTGCAGCGCCTGAAGGAAGCCGCCGAAAAGGCCAAGATCGAGCTGTCCAGCTCGGCCGCGACCGACATCAACCTGCCCTACATCACGGCCGATGCCACGGGCCCCAAGCACCTGAACATCAAGCTGACCCGCGCCAAGCTGGAAGCCCTGGTGGAAGAGCTGATCGAGCGCTCCATCGCCCCCTGCCGCACCGCCATCAAGGACGCCGGCATCAGCGTCGGTGACATCGACGACGTGATCTTGGTCGGCGGCCAGACCCGCATGCCCAAGGTGCAGGACAAGGTCAAGGAATTCTTCGGCAAGGAACCGCGCCGCGACGTCAACCCCGACGAAGCCGTGGCCGTCGGCGCCGCCATCCAGGGCCAGGTGCTCTCCGGCGACCGCAAGGACGTACTGCTGCTGGACGTGACCCCGCTGTCGCTCGGTATCGAGACCATGGGCGGTGTCATGACCAAGATGATCCAGAAGAACACCACGATCCCGACCAAGTTCTCGCAGGTCTTCTCGACCGCCGAGGACAACCAGCCGGCCGTGACCATCAAGGTGTTCCAGGGTGAGCGCGAAATCGCCGCCGGCAACAAGGCCCTGGGCGAGTTCAACCTGGAAGGCATCCCCAGCGCACCGCGCGGCATGCCGCAGATCGAAGTGACCTTCGACATCGACGCCAACGGCATCCTGCACGTGGGCGCCAAGGACAAGGGCACCGGCAAGGAAAACAAGATCACCATCAAGGCCAACTCCGGCCTGTCCGAAGCCGAGATCCAGCAGATGGTCAAGGACGCCGAGCTGAACGCCGCCGAAGACCACAAGAAGGTCGAGCTGGTGCAGGCCCGCAACCAGGCCGAAGCCTCTGTGCACAGTGTCAAGAAGAGCCTGGGCGAACACGGCGACAAGCTCGAAGCGTCCGAGAAGGAGGCCATCGAGTCCGCGGTCAAGGACCTGGAAGAAGCCATCAAGGGCGACGACAAGGCCGCCATCGACGCCAAGACCGAGGCCCTGATGACCGCCAGCCAGAAGCTGGGCGAGAAGGTCTACGCCGCGTCCCAGGCAGAAGCCGCTGCCACGGCGGGTGCCGCCGGTGGTGCCGAACAGGCCAGCGCCGGTGCCTCGTCCAATGCCCAAGACGACGACATCGTGGACGCCGAAGTCAAGGAAGTGAAGAAGGGCTGATCGGCCGCCCCGGCTGACCAACCACCGCCGCGTCGGGGCAACCTGACGCGGCGTTCGCGCTCAATCGCAACCCCCTCACGCACCACGCAAGACGACCATGGCCAAACGCGACTTTTACGAAGTGCTGGGCGTGCCCAAGAACGCCTCCGACGACGAGATCAAGAAGGCCTACCGCAAGCTGGCGATGAAGTACCACCCGGACCGCAACCAGGGTGATGCCGCCAAGGAGGCCGAAGAGAAATTCAAGGAGGTCAAAGAGGCCTACGAGATGCTGTCGGACCCGCAGAAGAAAGCGGCGTACGACCAGTACGGCCACGCCGGCGTCGACCCGAACATGCGCGGCCCCGGCGGACCCGGTACCGAAGGTTTTGCCGGTTTCGGCGAAGCCTTTGGCGACATCTTCGGGGACATCTTCGGCGGCTCCCGCCGGGGCGGCGGTGGGCGCCAGGTCTACCGCGGCGCCGACCTCTCCTACGCGATGGAAATTTCGCTTGAGGAAGCCGCCCAGGGCAAGGAAACACAGATCCGCATCCCCTCCTGGGAAGACTGCGAAACCTGCAGCGGCAGCGGCGCCAAGCCCGGCACCAGCGCCAAGACCTGCTCCACCTGCCACGGCCAGGGCGTCGTGCAGATGCGCCAGGGCTTCTTCAGCGTGCAACAGACCTGCCCCCACTGCCACGGCAGTGGCAAGATCATTCCCGACCTCTGCGGCACCTGCCACGGCCAGGGCAAGATCAAGAAGCAGAAGACGCTGGAGATCAAGATCCCCGCGGGTATCGACGACGGCCAGCGCATCCGCTCCACCGGCAACGGCGAACCGGGCCAGAACGGCGGCCCGGCCGGCGACCTCTACATCGAGATCCGCCTGCGCAAGCACGAGATCTTCGAACGCGAGGGCGATGACCTGCACTGCCAGGTGCCGGTGAGCATGACCACAGCGGCCCTGGGCGGCGAGATCGATGTGCCCACGCTGCAAGGCAAAGCCACCATCGACTTGCCCGAAGGCACCCAGAGCGGCAAGACCTTCCGCCTGCGCGGCAAGGGCGTCAAGGGCGTGCGCAGCAGCTACCCCGGCGACCTGTACTGCCACGTGGCGGTGGAAACGCCGGTGAAGCTGACCGAACACCAGCGCAAGCTGCTCAAGGAACTGGACGAATCGTTCAAGAAAGGTGGCCACAAGCACAGCCCGAACGACAAAGGCTGGTTCGAGAAGGCCAAGGATTTCTTCTCCTGACCACCTCGCCAGCGCAGCCCCCTGGCCGGCTCGCTGGCAACCTCTTGAAACCAAGGGTTTTCCCTTGGTTTTTTTACGCCTTCAGACAGCCCATGCCAACATCGGCGACCCCCTTCTGGGCTGTCCAGCAGCCGCCTGAACGTGAACGCCCCTGCCTCCTCCGGCTCCTCGTCTTCTTCATTCCACAGCGGCTGGGCCATCGTGGCGATGGCTCTCGGCGCTTTCGCCATCGGCACCGGTGAGTTCGTCATCATGGGCCTCTTGCCCGAAGTGGCGCAGAACATCGGGGTCACCATCCCCCAGGCCGGCCACGTGATCAGCGCCTATGCGATGGGCGTCGTGTTCGGAGCGCCCGTGCTGGCCGTGGCCGCAGCCACCTGGGAACGGCGGACCCTGCTGATGGCCCTGATGCTGGTCTTTGCCCTGGGCAACTTCGCCAGTGCCGCGGCACCTGGTTATGTGTCGCTCAACCTGCTGCGCTTCGTGGCGGGTATGCCGCATGGCACCTATTTCGGTGTGGCCGCCCTCGTGGCGGCATCGCTGGCTCCTCCGGGGCAGAGAGCCCGTGCGGTGGGCCTCGTGATGACCGGCCTGACCGTGGCCACGCTGGCAGGCGTGCCGCTCGCCACCTGGCTCGGCCAGCACTTCGGCTGGCGCAGCGCTTTCGTCCTGGTCGGCGCGATCGCCCTGCTGGCGGCGGTGATGGTCCGGCAAGCGCTGCCCGTGCTGCCCGCTCCACCAGGCGCCAGCCCGATACGCGAGCTGGGTGCGCTGCGCAACAAACAGGTGTGGCTGACCCTGGGCATCGGCGCCATCGGTTTTGGCGGCCTGTTTTCGGTGTTCAGCTATGTCAAACCGACCATGCTCGAAGTGGCTGGCATGCCATTGAATGGCATCCCCATCGTGCTGGCCCTGTTTGGCGTGGGCATGGTGGCGGGCAACGTGCTGGGCTCCAGGCTGGCTGATCGCGCCTTGATGCCCACCGCTGGCGGCATGCTGGTGTGGGCCATCGCCGTCCTCGTGGCCTACACCTTCACAGCACGCCACCCCGTGGCGGGCGCCATCAACGTGCTCCTGATCGGCACGATTGTGGCCATCGGCCCCGCCTTGCAGATCCGTTTGATGGATGTGGCTGGCGATGCGCAGGTGCTGGCCGCCGCCCTGCACCACTCGGCCTTCAACGTCGCCAACGCTCTGGGCGCCTGGCTCGGGGGCCTGGCCATCAGCGCCGGCCTCGGCTGGACATCCACCGGCTGGGTCGGAGCAGCACTGTCAGCGGGCGGACTGGCCATCTTCTTCTGGGCTGTGGTGGATGCAAAAGGTCGCCATGCCATGGCAACGGCGCCCGGCCCGGTTCGGGTCTCCGGTGGCCATTGAGCCCGGACAAAGCCCGTTGCGCGCGGGATGGGTGACAGGTCTGATTCAGCCTGCGAAAAATTGGTTCGCTGCGGCGACCGCTGCAGCGTCGGACCGCACCGCCTCCGGCGCCCCACCCTTCCCCCACAGCACGCCGGCCATGGACATGTCGAGGAACCTGGCGCACAGCGCGGTCGAATCGATCATGGGTTGCGCCTTCGCGCGCTCGCCGTTGGTGGTGATGAGCCACAGGCGCTTGCCGCTCATCTGTGCCTTGAAGTCCAGCCCCGGCACGCGCAGCCAGGCGCTCCAGTGATCCAGGTAGGCCTTGAGCGTGGACGGAAAACTGAACCAGTAGACGGGGGCGACGAAGACAAGATCGGTGCAGGCCAGGGTCTGGTCCAGCAACTGGCGCATCACGCTGCCAGTTTCGGGCAGGGGGTAGCTGCCGGCGGTGTGGCGCTGGTCGACGAACTCGGGCATGCCGGCGCGTGCCAGGTGCACCCAGGTCTGGGCGGCGTCTGCGGGCAGATGGGCTGCGGCCTGGCGCGCGAGCCATTCGGTATTGCCCATGTGACCGGGTTCGCGGGTGGAGGCAACGAGGAACAGGTGGTGCGGTGTGGGCATGGTGGCTTGGACGGTGTCGTGAGTGCAAAGGAATCCAGATGCCAGCATAGCCCGGCCAGTTCCCAAGCCAGGCTGTCAGGCCATCAGCTCCGCCGGAAAGAGAATGGCACCCGCAGCCTAAGCCGAGTAGGCTGCCCCGCCTTCGTGATCGGCTCAAAACGCCACTGTTTCACCGCGTCGGTCAGCAACTGGGCCAGCACCGGGTTGTCCTCGGGCCGCGCAGTGGCCGAACCCACGGTGCCATCGCTCTCGATGACGACAGCGACCAGGACATCCCCCTGATGCTCTCGGGCAATCCAATTCGGGTAATCCGGCGCAATCACCTTGATCGGCACCAGCGGCCGGTCCAGACCCGCCGACCCATGGCGTACCGCCTCCTCCGCCAGGAAACGGTCAGCAGCCATATAGGAGCGCCATTCCTCGGCGCCCACGAAGCGGTACCCGGTGCCCAGCGAGCGGCAGGCACCCAGACTCAACGCCATGGCGCAGAACGCGACCACCCTGAGCAACGAGAACCCCTTACCCGGCACACGGTGGTGCGCCGCAACCGGCGCGTCAGGCCGCATCGGCCTGGCCTTCTTCAACCTGCAGTTCGTTGTCTTTGGCAAAGTTCATGACGAAGTCCCAGGCCATGGGCTCGGCGTCACGCAGGTCGCGGTGGACGATGACGACCTTCACCCCATCGAGCACGGTGGGCACGCACCAGGGCGAATAGGCGATGTGCCCTCCCAGGGCGGCCTTGGTGCCGCCGGGACGAAACTGGCTCATCACCCCGGCCAGGCGTTCGGCCCAGTCGGAGGGCCGGAACGTGCGCCCGCTGCGGGTGACGCCCTTGATGAACACCTGTTTCGCTGAGGGGTGGGCCATGGGGTGAGAAGCCTTCGGGTAGAGGGCGCGTGTGGGTCGGTTTCCGACAGGCAACCAAGGGATGAAAGGTCGTTGCGGATGGCAGAATTCTATCTTATATAAGACTTGACCCCGGGTTTTCCCGAGCCCACTGCAGCCCCGTCATGCCGGTGTCAAGCCAGTATGGCATGGTCATCCTGGCGCTGGGGCCACACCGGCCAACGGGCATGACAGCGATGCGATAACAGCAATGATCGTGCCCGGCGCTGCGCCTAAAATCGCCTTTCAACGGCTCAACCTGCGTTGAGCCGCTTTGTTTTTGGCCCTTCCTTCCGGAGATCTTTCCATGAACGCCGCCGTGTCCACCGCCCCCGCATCCCCCCACGTGATGAACACCTACGGTCGCCTGCCGATCGCGATGTCGCATGGGCGCGGCCTGCGTGTATGGGATGTCAACGGCAAGGAATACCTGGACGCGCTGGCCGGTATCGCCGTCAACACCCTGGGCCATGGCCACCCGCGCCTGGTCAAGGCGCTGCAGGACCAGATCGCCAACATGATCCACTGCTGCAACTACTACCACGTGCCCGGCCAGGAAGCGCTGGCCCAGATGCTGGTGGAGCGCTCGGGCATGAGCAACGTGTTTTTCTGCTCCACCGGTCTGGAAGCCAACGAAGCCGCGCTGAAGCTGGCGCGCAAGTACGGGCACGACAAGGGCATCGAGCGCCCGGAAATCGTCGTCTACGAAAAGGCCTTCCATGGCCGCTCCATCGCCACGCTCAGCGCCACCGGCAACCCCAAGGTGCAGGCCGGCTTCGGCCCCCTGGTGGAAGGTTTCGTCCGCGTGCCGGCCAACGACATCGCCGCTTTGAAGAAGGCCACGGAAGGCAATCCGAACGTGGTGGCCGTGTTCTTCGAGACCATCCAGGGCGAAGGCGGCATCAACCCGATGCGCGTCGAGTACCTGCAGCAACTGCGCCAGCTGTGCGATCAGCGCGACTGGCTGATGATGATCGACGAAGTGCAGTGCGGCATGGGCCGCACCGGCAAGTGGTTTGCGCACCAGTGGGCCGGGATCGTGCCCGACGTGATGCCGCTGGCCAAGGGTCTGGGCTCGGGCGTGCCGATCGGCGCGGTGGTCGCGGGCCCCAAGGCGGCGAACATCTTCCAGCCCGGCAACCACGGCACCACCTTCGGCGGCAACCCGCTGGCCATGCGCGCGGGCGTGGAGACCATCCGTATCATGGAAGACGAGGAGTTGCTGGCCAATGCAGCCCGTGTCGGCCAGCATCTGCTGACCCGCCTGAGCACCGCCCTGCTGGGCAAGCCGGGCGTGAAGGAAGTGCGCGGCCAGGGCCTGATGATCGGCATCGAGCTGACCAAGCCTTGCGGCGTGATCACGCAGCGCGCGGCCGACGCCGGTCTGCTGCTGTCGGTCACCGCCGACAACGTGATCCGTCTGGTGCCGGCGCTGATCATCAGCATGGCCGAAGCCGACGAAATCCTCGGCAAGCTGCTGCCCCTCATCGACGCCTTCCTCGCGGAATAAAGCCCCGGGCCGCAGCGGCCCGGTGAAGCCGGCGCCGTGCGGGCATTTCGCCCGGTGCCGCTCCCACCCCTGATCGACGAGTCCTCGCCATGCCCATCCGCCACTACCTGCAGTTCAAGGATTTCAGCGCCGACGAATACGGCTATCTGTTGCGCCGCGCCGCGTTCATCAAGGCCAAGTTCAAGGCCGTGGAGAAGTACCAGCCCTTTGCCGACCCGGACCGCACGCTGGCCATGATCTTCGAGAAGGCCAGCACGCGCACCCGCGTGAGCTTCGAGGCCGGCATGTACCAGATGGGCGGCTCGGTGGTGCACCTGACCACCGGCGACAGCCAGCTCGGCCGCGCCGAGCCCATTGAAGACAGCGCCCGCGTGATCAGCCGCATGGTCGACATCGTGATGATCCGCACCTTCGGGCAGGACAAGATCGAGAAGTTCGCCGAATACTCGCGCGTGCCCGTCATCAACGGCCTGACCAACGAATTCCACCCCTGCCAGATCCTGGCCGACCTGTTCACCCTGGTCGAATACCGCCCGGCCGCCAGCGGCAACCCGCTCGACGCGCTCCAAGGCAAGGTGGTCGCCTGGGTCGGCGACGGCAACAACATGGCCAACACCTGGCTGCAGGCAGCCGAACTGCTGGGCTTCACCGTGCACGTGAGCACGCCCAGCGGCTACGAAGTCGACACGAAGCTCGCCGGCATCGGCAACCCCGCCTGCTACAAGGTCTTCAGCGACCCCAAGGAAGCCTGCCGCGGCGCCGACCTGGTGACCACCGACGTGTGGACCAGCATGGGCTACGAGGCCGAAAACGAAGTCCGCCGCACGGCGTTCAAGCAGTGGTGCGTGGACGAGGCCATGATGGCCGTGGCCCAACCCGACGCGCTGTTCATGCACTGCCTGCCCGCCCACCGCGGCGAGGAAGTGACCGCCGAGGTCATCGACGGCGCGCAGAGCGTGGTCTGGGACGAGGCCGAGAACCGCATGCACGTGCAGAAGGCGCTGATGGAATACCTGCTGCTGGGCCGCCTGGCCTGATGGCATCCGGCGGGTTGCATGGAGCTGATGAACCGCCTGCTGCCCGAGTGGCAATTCGGTGAGCGGCATGCGCTGGTGCTGGACGGCGTCTCGCCCGCGCAGGCCTACGCCAGCATCGTGCCCGGCCTCAGCGCTGAAGACCCGCTGATCGCGCGCGCCATAGCGCTGCGCGAAGTGCCTGGCCGCCTGCTGCGGGCGCTGGGCCTTTCCCGCAACGCCCTGCCCCCCCAGCCCTTCGGCTTCCACAGCTTTCAGTGGCTCGGCGAAACACCGGGGCGCGAGGTCGCGTTCGGCCTGGCCGGTCGCTTCTGGCAACTGGACTACGGCCTGCTCCCCTTGGCCGATGCCGCCGCGTTCATGGCCCTGACCGACCAGCCGCGGCTGGTGCTGACCGTCGGCGTGCAACCGCTGGCAGCGCACCGCTGCCAGCTGGTGACCCACACCCGCGTGCACTGCCCCAACGCTCTGCAACGGCGCCGTTTTGCGCCCTACTGGTACGCCATCCGCCCAGTCAGCGGCCTCATTCGCCAGCGCCTGCTCCGGCGCATCGCCGCGCTGGCCCACGCTGCACAGCCGTGAGCGCCTGCACCACCTGCGGCGCCTGCTGCGCCAGCTTCCGCGTCGACTTCTCGGTTTTCGAGACGCAGTCCGAAGGCGGCACGGTGCCCGACGGTCTGTGGGTGCCGGTGACCGAGGGCACGGTGCGCCTGCGGGGCACCGACCACGGGCGTCCGCGCTGCGCGGCGCTCTCTGGCCGGGTCGGCGAAAAGGCCACTTGTGGCATCTACGAGTGGCGCCCCAACCCCTGCCGCGAATTTGACGAAGGCAGCGACGCCTGCGCTTCCGCACGGCGCCGCCACGGGCTGGCGCCGCTGGCAGACGCCTCCCCTTTCTGACCATGCAAGCTCTGCTCGATGCCATTGCCCGGGCCACGCCCGGCCCCGACGCCCAACGCCTCTTCCACGGCCGCGGCGGCCTGTTCCCTGGCTGCGAGGACTGGGCGCTGGACTGGTTCGCGCCGGTCTGGCTGCTGACCAAGTTCGGCGAGGCGACGGACGAAGAGACGCAGCGCATCGCCGAGGCGCTCGCCGCGCGGCAGGCGCAACTCGCACCGGAGCAGCCGCTGAACTGGGTGTTCCAGCGCCGCCAGCCCGACGGCCCGGTCAGCCGCCCGGTCACCACCCTGATGGCCGGCACGGTGCCCGAACCGCACACCGTCACCGAAGACGGCGCGCGTTACCGCGTGCAGGTGCAGCGCGGCCAGAACCACGGTCTGTTCCTCGACATGGCCGAAGGCCGGCGCTGGATGCGCGCCCACGCGCAAAACGCCAAGGTGTTGAACCTGTTTGCCTACACCTGCGCCTTTTCCGTCGCCGCGTTGCAAGGCGGTGCGCGGGAGGTCATCAACATCGACATGGCGCAGGGCGCGCTGGCCACCGGCCAGCAGAACCACCCGCTCAACGGGTTTACCAGTGGCGCCAAATTCCTCGCCCACGACCTGTTCAGCTCCTGGGGCAAGGTCACGCGCATGGGGCCTTACGACCTCGTGGTGGCCGACCCGCCGAGCTACCAGAAGGGCAGCTTCGTGGCCAACAAGGACTGGCCCCGCCTGCTGCGCCGCCTGCCGGACCTGCTCAAGCCCGGCGGCCGGGCCCTGCTCTGTCTGAACGCACCCGAAATCCCCGAGGCGTTCCTGCATGAACACCTGGCGGCCCAAGCCCCCGAGCTGCTGATCGAGCAGCGCCTGCCCAACCCGCCCGCGTTCGCCGACGCTTCGCCCGACCGCGCGCTCAAGGTGCTGGTGGTGCGCCTGCCGCCGCTCGCACCGGCTCAGTGACAGCCGCCGCGGCGGCCGCAGCCCTGACAAGCCCCACAAGCGGGCGATGACGCCGGTGCCGGCGGGTTCGCCAACGACCGCCGCGCGCGCCAGCGCCGCCAGGCCGGGTACAGCAGGTACCCCAGCGCGGCCACGACGCACACCCCCACCACCAGGCCCTGCGCGCTCATGCCGCGCCCCAGGCCAGCGCCAGCCGGTAGGTGAGCCACGACGCGCCGTACGCCAAGGCGAACAGATACACGGCAACGACCGCGGCGTGGCGCCAGCCGCCCGCCTCGCGCCGGATCGCAGCCAGCGTGGCCACGCACTGCGGCGCATAGACAAACCACACCAGCAGCGACAGCGCCGTCGCCAATGACCACTGGCTGCCGATCAGCCCACCCAGCGCGTCGGCGACCTGGTCGCCGCTGGCGCTGAGGGCGTAAACCGTCCCGAGCGCGGCCACCACCACCTCGCGCGCCGCCATGGCCGGAATCAGCGCCACCACGATGCGCCAGTCGAAACCAAGCGGCGCGAACAGCGGCGCCAGCAGGTGCCCCAGCCGCCCGGCCCAGCTCACTTCGATGGGCGCCCCGGTGAAGCCGGCGGGCGGCGCCGGGTAGCTCGACAGGAACCAGAGCAGCACCATCAGCGCCAGGATGACGCCCCCCACCCGCCGCAGGAAGATCGTGGTGCGCTCCCACAGGCCGCGCGCGATGTTGCGCAGATGGGGCAGGCGGTAAGCCGGCAGTTCCATGAGCAGGGGCGTGCGGGCACCGCCCCCCGTGCGCCGCGAGACGGCGAAGGCCACACCCATCGCGCTCAGAATGCCCAGCGCGTAAAGACCGAACAGCATCACCCCCTGCAGGTTGAACACCCCGGCCACGCTGCGCCGGGGCACGAAGGCCCCGATCAGCAGCGCGTACACCGGCAGCCGCGCCGAGCAGGTCATCAGCGGCGCCACCAGGATGGTGAGCCAGCGGTCGCGCCAGTGCCCGATGGTGCGCGTGGCCATGACGCCCGGCACCGCGCAGGCAAAGCTCGACAGCAGCGGAATGAACGAGCGACCCGAAAGCCCCACGGTGCCCATCAGCCGGTCCATCAGGAAGGCCGCGCGCGGCAGATAGCCCGAGTCTTCGAGCACGAAGATGAACAGAAACAGGATGAGGATCTGCGGCAGAAACACCAGCACGCCCCCGACGCCGGCGATCACGCCGTCGACCAGCAGGCTGCGCAGCGGCCCGTCGGCCAGGCGCGTGCCCACCCATTCGCCCAGCACCGCCATGCCGGTGTCCAGCGCCTCCATGGGCCAGGCAGCCCAGGCAAACACCGCCTGGAACATGAGAAACAGCAGCGCCGCGAGCCCCACATAGCCCCAGACCGGATGCAGCACCCAGCGGTCGACCCGGTCGCTCAGCGCCCAGCGCTGCACCGGGGTGTGCACCGCATCGGCCAGCAGCGCACGCACCTGGCGGTGCAGTTCGGCCGGATCGGGGATCTGATCGGCCACTCCTTCGGGGTGCGGCGCCACCGCGTGAGCCAGCACATCGTCAATCTGCGCCAGCAGGGCCTGGGCGCCGTGCCGCTGCACCCCCACGGCCGTGACGACGGGCAGGCCCAGACGCTCGGCCAGGCAGGCGGTGTCGATGCGCACGCCCTGCGCCGCGGCCACGTCGGCCATGTTGAGCACCAGCAGCATCGGCAGGCCCAGCGCGCGCGCTTCCAGCACCAGCCGCAGATGCAACTGCAGGTGGGTGGCGTCGACCACGCACACCAGCAGATCGGGCGGCGCCTCGCCCGCCAGGCGACCGGTGAGCAGATCGCGGGTCACCGCTTCGTCCTGGCTCAGGGGCGCCAGGCTGTAGGTGCCGGGCAGATCGATCACCTGGGTGCGGCGGCCGGCCGGGGTGGTCAGCCACCCGGTCTTGCGCTCGACAGTGACGCCGGCGTAGTTGGCCACTTTCTGGCGCGCGCCGGTCAGCCGGTTGAACAGGGCGGTCTTGCCGCAGTTGGGCTGGCCCAGCAAGGCCAGGCGGGGAACGGGGGTATCCATGGTCAGCCCTGCGACGAAGACACGGGCCGCACCCGCAGCAGGGCGGCTTCGTGCGCCCGCAGGGCAAAAGTGGCCTGCCCCACGCGCACCGCCACCGGACCGCCCCGGAGCCAGCCACGCGAGACCACCCGCAAGGTCTCCCCAGGAAGGCACCCGACCTCGGCCAGACGGCGCAGGGTGCCCGCCTGCGTGCCGTCGGGGTCGGCCGCCAGGCGCACCAGCACGGCCGGCTGGTGCAGCGGCCAGGTATCAAGACCGGTGTCGCTCACCGGCCCGGGGCTCGCCTGGGCCAGGGGCGCCGGCAGCACCAGCGAGGCATCGGTCATGGGGCATCTCCGGAAAAGGAAAAACCGCACTGTAGAGAATGCGATGACTTCTCATTTGCGCCACATCAAGGAAATTCCAACGGGGGCCGGTGCCGGCCCATGCCCTCGCCAGCCGTGTGCCCGGGCCTACCCCGGCGGTATCGGCAAAGGCCCCACCGCACCCTTGAATTCCTGTAACGAGAAATAGGTGTGCACATGCCGCACGCGCGGCAGGCGGTGCAGCTTGTTCTGCAGCAGCGCGGAATACGCCCCCAGATCGGACGCGACGACCACGAGGATGAAGTCCTGCGGCCCCGAGATGCCGTGAAACAGCACCACTTCGGGGATCGCCATCACCGCCTGCTCGAACTCCACCGAACTGGCTTCGTTCTGGTGGTCGATGGTGACCATCACGAACGCCATCACGCCATAACCCAACCCCTGGCGGCTCAGGCGCGCGTGGTAACCCTGGATGAGCCCGCTGTCTTCCAGCCGGCGCACGCGCCGCCAGCTCGGCGACTGCGACAGGTGCGCCACGTCGGCCAGCTCGCCCGAGGTCAGGCGGGCGTTGTCCTGCAGGGCCTGCATCAGCCGGAGATCGGTGGCATCGCGCTCAACGGGCATAAGTTTTCCGTTTCAAGTTGATTTTTGAATGAAATTATTCTTTTTTTGAAGAAATGGCAAATAGAACTTACCGCTATCGGGCGGGCTTTCTAGAATTTGCGCACTTTCCGATTCTTCGACCTCGACACCATGACGCAGCCTGTCTCTTCCCTGTTCAGCCACGTGCCCGCCTACGGGGGCGACCCTATCCTCAGCCTGATGGAAGACTTCCAGAAGGATCCGCGCACCGACAAGGTGAGCCTGAGCATCGGCCTGTACTTCGACGAAGAGGGTCGCCTGCCGGTGCTCGAATCGGTGCGCCGGGCCGAAACCGCGCTGGCCCAGGCCATCGGGCCGCGTTCCTACCTGCCGATGGAAGGGGCGGCCGACTACCGTGCGGCGGTGCAGAAACTGGTGTTTGGCGCGGCGCACGAAGCGGTGGCCAGCGGCCGCATCGCCACCATCCAGTCGCTCGGCGGCTCGGGCGCGCTCAAGGTCGGTGCCGACTTCATCCGCCGCTACTTCCCCGAAGCCGGCGTGTGGGTCAGCGACCCGACCTGGGAAAACCACCACGCGCTGTTCGAAGGCGCGGGTTTTGCCGTCCGCACCTACCCCTACTACGACGCCGCCACCGGCCAGCTCGACGTCGACGCGATGCTGGCCAGCCTGCGCGGCCTGCCGCGCGGCAGCGTGGTGCTGCTGCACGCCAGCTGCCACAACCCCACCGGCGTGGACCTCACGCGCGGGCAGTGGCAGCAACTGATTCCGGTGCTGATCGAAGGCGGCCTGATCCCCTTCATCGACATGGCCTACCAGGGCTTCGGCGACGGCCTCGATGACGATGCCTGGGCCGTGCGCGCCCTGGCCGATGCCGGCGCCCAGTTCTTCGTGGCCAACTCGTTCTCCAAGAACTTCTCGCTCTACGGCGAGCGCTGCGGCGGCCTGAGCGTGGTCTGCAGCGATGCGGCAGCGGCCCAGACCGTGCTGGGCCAGCTCAAGGCCACCGTGCGGCGCAACTACTCGTCGCCGCCCACCTATGGCGAACGGGTCATCACCACCGTGCTGCAGTCCGACGAGCTGCGCACCCTGTGGGAGCAGGAGCTGGCCGCCATGCGCGAGCGCATCAAGGACATGCGCACCCGCCTGCACGCGGTGCTGCAGGCCCGCTTTGGCGATCAGCGCGACTTTGGCTACTTCCTGACCCAGCGCGGCATGTTCAGCTACACCGGCCTGAACGAGGCCCAGGTCGACACGCTGCGCGAGCAGCACGGTGTGTACCTCGTGCGCTCGGGCCGGATGTGCATGTCGGGCCTGTCGCGCCGCAACGTCGAACGCGTGGCCGAGGCCATGGCCGCGGTGATGAACTGACCGCACCCGGCCCAGGCTGGCATCGGATATGCAAGGAATCTGCCCATGAAAGAAGTGATCGACGTCGGCCTGCCGCCCCTCAAGCAGCCGTTCTCCTGGGCCGTGAAATCGGCCGGCATGCTGTTCACCGCCCACGGCCCCGTGCGCAGCGACGGCAGCATTGACACCGGCCCGGTCAAAGACCAGGCCCGCCTGACCTTCGCCAACCTGCAGCGCGCGGTGCAGGCCGCGGGCGGCACACTGGCCGACGTCACGCAGGTGCTGATCTACATGACGGACGTGCAGGACATGCCCGCCATCGACGCCGTGTACCGCGAATTCTTCGAGGCGCCCTGGCCCAACCGGTCGAGCGCGGCCGTCGCCGGCCTGGTGGTGCCGGGCATGAAGATCGAGATCGTGGCCTACGCCATGATTCCCGCGCCCCATGCCTGAGGCCGCCCGCCCGATCTGGGACATCTCGCCGCCGGTGCACGCCGGCAGCCCGGTGTTTCCCGGAGACACCCCCTACAGCCAGACCTGGGGCGCCACCATCGGCCCGGGCTGCCCGGTGAACGTGAGCGCGATCACGCTCTCGCCGCACGTCGGCGCCCACGCCGATGCCCCGCTGCACTACGACGCCGACGGTGCGCCCGTGGGGGCGCTTGCGCTGGCCCCGTTCCTGGGCCCGTGCCGCGTGATCCACGCCATCGGCTGCGGTGCGCTGATCGCATGGCAGCACATCGCCCACGCCATCGACACCCGCCCTGCGGCGCTGCCACCGCGTGTGCTGGTGCGCACCTGTGCACGCATGCCGGTCGACCGGTGGGACGACGCGCTGACCGCCTACGCGCCCGAGACCGTGGAGCGCCTGGCCGACTTGGGCGTGTTGCTGATCGGCATCGACACCGCCAGCATCGATCCGGCCAGCAGCAAACAGCTGCCCAGCCACCAGGTGATCCGCCGCCGGGGCCTGCGCGTGCTCGAAAACCTCGTGCTCGACGACGTGCCCGAGGGCGACTACGAACTCATCGCCCTGCCCCTGAAGCTCACCACCGCCGACGCCAGCCCGGTGCGCGCCGTGCTGCGCACCCTTTCCTGACCCCCGACCGCCATGACCACGCCCGAACACATCGTCCAAGAAGAAAAGGCGCAGCTCGATTTCAGCCGCGACATGAGCTACGGCGACTACCTGCAGCTCGACGCCATCCTCGAAGCGCAGAAACCCCTGTCGCCCGCGCACGACGAGCTGCTCTTCATCGTGCAGCACCAGACCAGCGAACTGTGGATGAAGCTCATGCTGCACGAGCTCACCGCCGCCATCCGCCACATCGCCACGGACGAACTCAACCCGGCGTTCAAACAGCTGGCACGGGTCAGCCGCATCATGGAACAGCTGGTGCACGCCTGGGACGTGCTGGCCACCATGACGCCGCCCGAGTACAGCGCCATCCGCCCCTATCTGGGCCGCTCCAGCGGCTTCCAGAGCTTCCAGTACCGCTGCATCGAATTCAGCCTGGGCAACAAGAACGCCGCCATGCTCAAGCCGCACGAGCACAGCGCCGAACGCCTGGCCCGCGTGCAGGCAGCCTACGAAGCGCCGTCGCTGTACGACGAATGCCTGCGCCTGCTGGCACGGCGCGGCATCGCGGTGCCGGCAAGCCACACGCAGCGCGACTGGACCCAGCCTTACGCCGACGACGATGGCGTGGAACAGGCCTGGCTGCAGGTCTACCGCGACCCCAAGGCGCACTGGGACCTGTACCAATTGGCGGAAGAACTCACCGACCTCGAAGACGCCTTCCGCCTCTGGCGCTTCCGCCACCTGACCACGGTCGAGCGGGTCATCGGCTTCAAGCGCGGCACCGGTGGCACGGGCGGCGTGAGCTACCTGCGCAAGATGCTCGACGTGGTGCTGTTCCCCGAAATCTGGCGGCTGCGCACCGCGCTCTGACTCCCGGCAGGCGACGACAGCCGATGAGCCCCCGGCAACTGCGCTACTTCGTCGCCATCGCCCGCTCGGGCAGCATCAGCCAGGCCGCGGCCGCGCTGCACATCGCCCAGCCCTCGCTGAGCCAGCACATGGCGGCCATCGAGGAGGAACTGGGCGTTCCCCTGCTCAGCCGCCACGCCCGGGGCGTCACCCTCACCCCCGCCGGGCAGCGCCTGTTCGACCGCGCCAGCGCCATCCTGCGCCAGCTCGACCATCTGCCCGACGAGGTCGCGGCGGTGCAGGGCCTGCCCCGGGGCGAAGTCAGGCTGGGCATGGACGGCTCCATCGCCGCCGTGGTGATCGCGCCGCTGTACCGGGCCATGGAAGCCCGCTATCCCGACGTGCGGGTGTTTGTCGTCACCGGCCTGTCGCACCAGATGCGCCAGGTGGTCGAGGCCCGCAGCGTCGACCTGGCCCTGATGCCCAACGCCTTCGAGCTGCCGAGCCTGCTGAGCGAGCCGGTCTACGAAGAGCACTTCTGCCTCTTCGGCGTCCGCGGCAGCTTTGCCCGCGGCCAGCGGCGCATCCGCTTCGACGACATCGGCGACCGCCCGCTGGTTGCGGCCGATCGCCACCACGACCAGCGCAAACTCATCGAGCGCGTGGCCAACGCCCGCAAACGCAGCCTGAACGTGCGTTACGAGGTCAACGACGCCGACCTCACGCGCGCCCTGGTGCGCGGCGGCCTGGCCCAGGCCGTGCTGCCCTGCAACGCGTTCGCCGCCGCCGACGGGCGCCACGGTGTGCAGTCGCTGGACATCACCGACCCGCCGCTCAACCGCATCCAGTCCATTGCCTGGCCCGCCGGCACGCCGCTCACGCCGGCCGCCGACGCGACGCGCCAGTGTCTGCACGACACCATTTCCGACCTCATCGAACGGCGCGTGCTCCAGGGAAGGCTGCCCCGGATCGACAGGCATAGGTCCGAGCCTATGGATTGAAAGAGCAGATGGTATTGGTGCTCGTGACCGGGCACTTTCATACTGCGCTTCACACCCTGGTCACAGATCCATGCCTGTCCTGAACCCTGAATTCCTGACCGCCCTGACCGACGCCGTCGGCCCCGAAGGTCTTTCCCTGGGCGACGCCATCCCGGAACGCCACCATGCCGACTGGAGCGGCACCCCGCCCCAGGCGCCGCTGGCGCTGCTGCGTCCGGCCAGCACGGCCCAGGTGTCGGCGGTGCTGCGCGCCTGCCACGCCCACCGGGTGCCGGTGGTGCCCCAGGGCGGCCTCACCGGCCTGGCGGGCGCCGCCGTGCCTTCGGCCGGGGCCGTGGCCCTGTCGCTGGACCGCATGAACGCGATCGAAGCGGTCCATGCCGACGCCCGCACCCTCACCGTGCAGGCCGGCGCCACCCTCCAGGCGGCGCAGGAAGCGGCCCAGGAAGCCGGCTGCCTGCTGGGCGTCGACCTGGGCGCCCGCGGCTCGTGCCAGATCGGCGGCACCTTGTCGACCAATGCCGGCGGCAATGGCGTGGTGCAGTTCGGCATGATGCGCGAGCAGACCCTGGGCCTGGAAGTGGTGCTGGCCGATGGCACGGTGCTGGACATGATGCGCCCGCTGGTCAAGAACAACACCGGCTACGACCTCAAGCAGCACTTCATCGGGGCCGAGGGCACGCTGGGCGTCATCACACGCGCGCTGCTGCGCCTGCATCCCGCCCCCCGGGCGCGTGCCACCGCGCTCGCGGCCGTGGCCGACTGCGACAGCGCCCTGCGCCTGCTGCGCCGGCTGCAGACACACTGCCCCGGCGGTGTGGCCGCTTTCGAACTGATGTGGCAGGACTTCCTCGACCACGCGCTGCGCTGGACGCAGACCCCGGCGCCGTTGGCGCAGAGCCACCCCTTGCTGGTGCTCACCGATCTGAGCGGAAACGACGAGCCCGCCCTGACCGAAGCGCTCGAAGCCGTGCTCGGCCAGGCGCTGGAAGAAGGCCTGGTCCGCGATGCCGTGATCGCACAGTCCCGCGCCCAGGCAGCCAGCCTGTGGCGCCTGCGGGAGGTCACGGCCGAATTCCCGACCCACCTCGCGCCCATCAACTTCGACATCAGCCTGCCACTCGACCAGTTGGGCCGCTTCGCCGACCGCTGCGTGGACGCCCTGAGCGAACGCTGGCCCGGGCAGCGCTCGCTGCGCTTCGGCCACCTCGGCGACGGCAACCTGCACCTGAGCACCGACGCCCGATCGCTCGGTGGCCTGGGCTTCGACGAGGCCGAGCAGGCGGTCGAGGCCATCGTCTACGCCCTGGTCGCGCAGGCCGGTGGCAGCATCTCGGCCGAACACGGCATTGGCCTGCACAAAAAGCCCTTCCTGCACGCCAGCCGCAGCCCCGCCGAACTGGCGGTCATGCGCGCGATCAAGCAGGCCCTCGACCCGCTGCACCTGCTCAACCCGGGCAAGGTGTTCGACCCGGCCTGAACCCGTTTCCCTCCCTTCGCCTTTTCTTCCACTTCCTCCAGGACCCACGAGCATGCAACGACGCACCACCTTCCACGCCCTCCTCGGCCTTGGCGCCGCCGCCCTGCTGGCCACCTCGGCCGCGCAGGCCGACAGCGGCCCGGCCATCCGCATCCTGGTGGGCTTCCCGGCCGGCGGCAGCAGCGATGCCATTGCGCGCCTGCTGGCACAGGGCCTGCAGCAGGAACTGGGGCGCAGCGTCATGGTGGAAAACAAACCCGGCGCCGGCGGCCAGATCGCGGCGCAAACGCTCAAGGGCGCCAAACCCGACGGCACGACGCTGTTCCTCTCCAACAGCCACACGGTCGCCATGATCCCGCTAACGATCAGCAACCCGGGCTTCGACACCGCCAAGGACTTCGCCCCCGTGGCCATGGTGGCGGTCAACCCCGACGTGTTCGTGCTCAACACCGGCGTGCTGGGCAAACCGAATGCCGGCCTGCGCGACTTTGCCCAGTGGGTCGCGGCCAATCCGGCCAAAGGCAATGTCGGCGTGCCCGCACCGGCCAGCGCGCCCGACTTTGCCGTCGGCGTGGTGGCCAGGGCGCTCGGCGCCGACCTGAAGTCGGTGCCCTACCGGGGCGACGCCCCCATCGTGCAGGACGTGATGGCCGGCCAGGTGCCGGCCGGCATCGGCTCGGTGGGCGCCATGCTGCAGCCGGCCAAGGCCGGCAAGCTGCGCATCGTCGCCGTCAATGGCACCAGCCGCCTGCCCATCCTGCCCGACGTACCCACCTATGCCGAGCTCGGCATCAAGGGCTACGAAGACATGATCTTCAACGGCGTCTTCGCCCCGGCCGGCACCCCCGCCCCCGTGATCGACAGCTACAGCGCGGCCATCACCAAGGTGGTGAAGTCGCCCGAGTTTGCCGACAAGCTCGCCAACCTGGGCATCAGCGCCCACGCCGGCAACGCCGCCGACCTGAACGCCCGCCTCAAGGCCACGCAGGACTTTTCCGCCACCATGGTCCGCAACGCCGGCTACAAACCGCAATAAGCCTTCTCCCATGAGTCTCATCCAATCGACCCCGATCACCGGTCCCGCCGCCTGGCGCGGCCCCGACTTCGCCCACGACCACAGCTGGATCCACCCGATCACGCCCGAGGCCCTCGCCGTGATCGACGCCGCCCTGGCACAGCTCAAGTCACGCAGCCTGCGCTTTCCCGACTTCACCCGGGACGACTTCCCGATCCACGCGCTCGCGCCCGATCTGGCGCGCTACGCCGATGAGCTGGAAAACGGCCGCGGCTTTCTGGTGCTGCGGGGTCTGCCGGTGGAACGCTACAGCGACGAAGACCTCGACGCCATCTACTACGGCCTGGGCCTGCACATGGGCACCCCGGTGCGCCAGAACCCGCGCGGCGACCTGCTGGGCGCCGTGATGAACGTCGGCGACGCGACGCAAAAGAGCACGCGGGTCTACGAAACCAACCTCTACCTGCCCTACCACTCGGACCCGTCCGACGTGGTTGCCCTGCTGTGCGTGCGCAAGGCCCTGCGCGGCGGCCTGAGCAGCCTGGTCAGCGTGGCCGCGATCTACAACGAGATCCTGACCCGGCACCCCGAATACATCGGCCTGTACTACCGGCCGATGTACTTCGAGCACCTGTGCGAACCCCGGCCCAGCCTCTCGCCCATCTTCAGCTACCACGAAGGCAAGCTCAGCTGCCGCTACCTGCGCCAGTACCTGGAGCTGGGGCATGACATCATGGGACAGCCGCTCTCGCGGGTGGAAATCGCCGCACTCGACCTGTTCGACGACGTCATGCACGATCCGAACATCCGGCTGGACATGATGCTGGAGCCGGGCGACATCCAGTTCGCCAACAATTACGCCGTGCTGCACTCGCGCACGGGCTTCGAGGACGACCCCGATCCGGCCCGCTGGCGCAAGATGATCCGTCTGTGGCTCAAGATGGGCAACGCGCGCCCGCTCGCGCCCGAGTTCCCGGGGCGCAACGGCTTCCCTGCCCCGGAGCCCGCAGCCACCCTGGCCTGACGGCAGGGCAGCGCACCCGCGCCCGACAATTGCCAGGGACTCAGGCGCTCGCCGGGTCCGGCCTCACCGCCCTCACTGGGGCCGGATGTCGTTCTTGCGAATGACCTCGGCCATGGCTTCGGTGTCGGTCCGGATGCGGTGCGCGAGCCCTTCGGGCGCGGTCCCCACCACCTGCCAGCCCTGGGCCGCGATGCGCTCGCGCACCTCGGGCCGGCGCACGATGTCGGCCAGCAGTTCCGACAGGCGCTGCACATGGGCACGCGGCAGGCTCTGCGGCGCGGCCACCGCGTTCCAGATCTCGAGGTTGAGGTCTTTCACGCCCGCCTCGCTCAGGCTGGGCACATCGGGCACCACGCTGCTGCGCCCGGCTGACGTCACCCCGATCGCCTTGAGCTTGCCGCCCTTGACCTGCGACATGGCCAGCCCCGGCGGCAGCAAGGCCATCTGCACCTGCCCGCCGATGAGGCCGGTGATGACCTGCGGGTTGCCGGGATACGGCACGTGCATCGGCGCGATGCCCGCCCGCGCCTTGAGCAGTTCCATGCCCAGATGGGCCACGGTGCCGATGCCCGGCGTGCCGTAGTTCCAGCGGTCGCCGCTCTGCCGCGCCGCCTCGAAAAAGGCTGCACCGCTGGTCGCGGTGCTGGCCGGCACCGCCAGCACCAGGGGCGACACCGCGATCAGCGACACCGGCTGCAATTCCTTGAGCGGGTCGTAGGTGGTGGCCGGGTTGAGGATCTTGGCAATGGTCAGGTTGCCATTGATCATCAGCCCGATGGTGTGGTCGTCGGTGGCGTGCGCCACGACGGCGGCCCCGATGTTGCCACCGGCCCCCACCCGGTTCTCCACCACCACCGGCTGGCCGAGCGCCTGCGCCAGCGGATCGGCCAGCACCCGGGCCGTGAGGTCGGGCGAAGAACCCGCCGGGAATCCCACCACGAGTTTGAGCGGCCGGTTCGGCCAGGGGGCGTTGTCGGCCCACGCGCTGGCGCCCGTGGCGGCCAGCGCCAGGGCGGCCGGCAGGGCCAGCAGGCGCCGGCGCAGGGGTTGCGGCAACAGGGCGGATGCGGGGTTTTTCATGGGCGTCGTCCTCGGGTGTTTGGCGGCGCCGCCCGTGTCGGGGCCGGCGTCCCGGCAAGCGTAGCAGGCCCGGCCGCCGGTCAGGCCAGGGGATCGGGCGGGCCGCTGTAAAGCCAGCGATTGTCCATCACGGACTCGCCCAGCGCCGCCATCGCGAGGTTGCGCGCCAGCCGCACGGGCCCCACGGCGTGAAAGATGCTGCCATTGCGCGCCGAGCGTGCCTGCACCCGCGCATTGCGCGCCCACCGCACCTGCGCATAGCGCGCCAGCAGGGTCGGCCAGTCGACCACGCCGCCCGGGGCTTCGGCGACCGAGCGCAGGCGCCCGAGGGTCCAGGCATCTTCCAGGGCCATCGCTGCCCCCTGCGCCAGGTACGGACGCAGGGGGTGCGCCGCGTCCCCGAGCAGGGCCACGCGGCCGCGAGCCTGATCCTGCACGCCGGTCATGGGCGGCCGGTCGTTCAGCGCCCAGAGCTTCCAGTCCTGCACCGAACGCAGCATGTCCATGAGTTCAAAACAGACCGGACCCAGCGCGCGCCGCAGATCGGCATCGCGCGCCTCGTGGCTCCAGGCCTGCGGATCGCTGCCCGGCGGGCCGCCATGCCCCTGCCCGAGCACCCCGTGCACCACGGCCACGATGTTGAACCACTCGCCGCGCCGCACCGGGTAATGCACCACGTGCAGGCGCGGCCCCAGCCAGGCGGTGACCGCGTTGGCGCGCGACAGCGCCGGCACATCGCGCGCGGCGATCATGCCCCGGTAGGCCAGGTGCCCGCTGGCCCGCACCGGCTGCGCACCCAGCAACTGGTGGCGCACCCGGCTCCAGAGCCCGTCGGCGCCGATCAGCGCCTCACCGCGGAACTCCGCATCGTTTTCGGCGTGCACGCGCACTTCACCCGGCAGGGCCTCGTAGGACGCCACGCGCGTGCCGAGCGTGAGACGCACCTCGGGCCGCTGGCGCACGGCGTCGTGCAGCATGGCCAACAGATCGGCACGGTGGATGGTGGCGTAGGCCTGGCCGTAGCGCGCCCGGAACAGCGGCCCAAGGCGCATGCGCCCGATGCGGTGCCCCCCATGCGCGTCGCGCACCTGCAGCTCTTCGGGAAAGGCTGCACAGGCGTTGAGCGCCTCGGTCAGGCCCCAGTCCTGCAGCACGCGCACGGCATTCGGGCCCAGCTGGATACCAGCCCCGACCTCGCCGAAGGCCTCGGCCTGCTCGACCAGTTGCACCACCGAGCCCGAACGGGCCAGGGCCAGCGCGCTGGCCATGCCGCCGATGCCACCACCGGCCACCACGACGTTTTCTTTCATGAGGCGGCATTGTGCCGACCAAGCGCCGGTGCAGCTTGACGGGGATCAGCAAACCCCGTCATCGATGCCGTGGACGACAGCGGTGGAGCGCTACAGCACCCGCTGGAACCAGAACAGCGACAGCCCGGCCGAGAGCAGCACCAGCACGGCCGCGACCAGGGCCAGCAGGCCGGAAACCTCGGTGTCCTTTTTTTCGACCGTGAGCCGGGTGCTCAGCGACTCGTACACCTTCTTGAGGTTGTCGGCGGTGCCGGCATAGAAGTATTCGCCCTGGGTGGCACGCGCCACTTCCTTGAGGCTGTCTTCATCGAGCCGCACGCGCATGGACCAACCTTCGAAGCCGATCACCTCGCCATCGACCGTGCCCACGCCCACGGTGTAGACCTTCACCCCGCGGTCGGCCGCCATCTTGGCCGCCTCCTGCGTGTCCACCCCCGTGGTGCGCTGGCCATCGGTCAGCAGGATGATGGCGGCCGAGCTGTACGACCCGGGCGGCACCGGTTCAAACGGTTTGGCCTCGCCCTGGACCGCGGGCTGCTGGTCGATGGGACGGCCCTGCGGACCGAAAGGGTCGTTGCGTCGGCCCCAGGTCACGCTGGCGAGGTCCACCTGGCCGGGGAATATCTCCGACAGCGCCACCACGATGGCACTGCCGATGGCGGTGGCGCGCTGCATCTGGAACTTGTCGATGGCGGCGTGCAGGTCTTCGCGGCTGAGCGTCACCGGCTGGACCACCTGCGCCGAGCCGGCAAAGGCCACGATGCCCACCTTCACATGGCGCGGCAGCTCGGCCAGAAAGGCCTTGGCCGCGTTCTGCGAGGCCACCAGGCGGTTGGGTTCCACGTCGGTCGCGCGCATGCTGCCGGACACGTCCATCGCCAGGATGATGGTCTGCTGGGTGGACGGCAGCAGGATGGTGGCCATGGGCCGCGCCGCGGCCAGCAGCATGGCCGCAAAAGCCAGCAACAGCAGCACGGGCGGCACGTGGCGGCGCCAGTTCCCGCCCCGCCCCATGGCTTCGCGCACGATCGACAGGCTCGCATAACGCAGCGCCGTCTGCCGGCGCCGACGCAGCAGCCACCAGTACAGCAGCACCAGCACCGGCAGCAGCAGCAACAGCCACAGGAACTGCGGCCAGATAAAGGTGACGGGCAGGTTGTTCATGCAGCGGCCTCCTTTCGCGCGGTGCCGGTGGCCACGCGCACCGGCACCGGCCCGGTCGAGGGGCCCCGGTGTGCACCGGAACGGCGTTTGCGCAGGTCGACGAAACGCACCACCGCATCGGCCAGATCGTCGTCGGTGGACAGCTCCAGCGCATCCACGCCGGCACGGGCCAGGCTTTCGCGCAAGACCGCTTCGCGCTGGGCGGCGATGCGGGCGAAGCGCTGGCGAAAGCCGCGGTCGTGCGTGTCCACCAGCAGCTGTTCGCCGGTTTCGGCATCGCGCAAAGTCAGCAGCCCGAGGTCGGGCAGTTCAAGTTCGAGCGGGTCGAGCAGGCGCACCGCGACCACGTCGTGCCGGCGCGCCAATTCGCCCAGCGGCTGCTCCCAGCCGGGCTCGCTGATGAAGTCGGACACCACAAACACCGTGCTGCGCTGGCGCACCGTGTGCGTGGCGGCGCGCAGCAGGTCGGCCAGCCGCGTGGGGCCGTGCGGCAGCGCCTTGCCGGCGGAGACTGTGGGGGCCTCGGGCCCGAGCATCTGCATCAGACGCAGCACCTGCCCCCGCCCGCCCCGTGCCGGCAGCACGGCGTGCACCGCCGCCTGCCCGCGCCCCCCGTAGAGGGCGGCGCCGACCCGGTTGCCATGGCGGGTGATGAGCCGCGCCAGCACCCCCACAAAGCCCTGCAGCACCTCGCGCTTGCGCTGCTCACCGGAACCGAAATCGACCGAGGGGCTGAGGTCGAGCAGGAACCAGGCCGCCATCTCGCGGTCTTCGGTGAACACGCGCACGTGCGGCTGCTGCAGGCGCGCGGTCACGTTCCAGTCGATGTGGCGCACGTCGTCGTGCAACTGGTATTCGCGCAGGTCGGCCAAGTCCAGCCCGGTGCCGCGCATCAGCGTGCGGTAATCGCCCTGCAACAGGCCGTCGAGCCGGCGGATCACCGTCCATTCGAGCCGGCGCAGCAGGGCTTCGGTGCGGCCGTTGTCTGCGGCCTGCGGCGGCACGGGCGGCGCGGCGGGAGGGGCCTGGCGGCGGCGGAACAGCCCCATCTCAGGCCGCCTTGCGTTCGGGCGCCAGCGGCTTGGCCGGTGGCAGCACGGTTTTCATGATGCGCGCCACCAGCGCGTCGCCGTCGAGCCCTTCGGACAGGCCTTCGTAGGACAGCACCACGCGGTGGCGCAGCACGTCGGGCACCAGATCGACCATGTCTTCCGGCAGCGCATAGCTGCGGCCCCGCAGCAGCGCCAGCGCACGCGCGCCCTCCACCAGCCCGATGGTGGCGCGCGGGCTGGCGCCATAGGTGATGAGCCGCGCCATGTCCTTCAGGCCGTGCCGCTCCGGCGTGCGGGTCGCCGATACGAGGCGCACCGCGTACTGCACCAGCGACGGGTCCACGTACACATCGCGGCACTGGCGCTGCAGGTCGGCCAGCTGGGCGGTGGTCGCCACCGGTTGCACCTCCAAGCGCGGTCCCGTGACACGTTCGACGATGACGTACTCCTCCTCGTCGGTCGGGTAGTCCACCAGCACTTTCATCATGAAGCGGTCCACCTGCGCCTCGGGCAGCGGGTAAGTGCCTTCGGTCTCGATGGGGTTCTGCGTGGCCATGACGAGGAAGGGCTCGGGCACCTGGTGCGTTTCGCCGGCGATGGTGACCTGCCGCTCCTGCATCACCTCCAGCAGGGCGCTCTGCACCTTGGCCGGCGCGCGGTTGATTTCGTCGGCCAGCAGCAGGTTGGCGAACACCGGACCCAGCGCGGTGGCGAACTCGCCCGTCTTCTGGTTGTAGATGCGCGTGCCCACCAGATCGGCCGGCACCAGGTCGGGGGTGAACTGGATGCGCTTGAAGCGGCCCTGCACCGCCCCCGCCAGGGTCTTGACGGTCAACGTCTTGGCCAGCCCGGGCACCCCCTCGACCAGCAGATGCCCCTGTGCCAGCATGGCCACCATCACGCGTTCGAGAAAACGGTCCTGGCCCACCACCACGCGCTTGACCTCGTAGAGGATCTGTTCCATGAGTTGCGCGTGGTCGGGGGAAGTGTGTTCGCTCATGCAGCGCTCCTGGAGATTCAGAAAGGGGGAAGGCCGGCCGCCGCAGCGGCGCTCTCGATCGGCACGGCAAAACCGATGCCGACGAAGGTGCGGTGGCTGGTGGGGTTGAGGATGCCGGTGACGATGCCCACCACCTCGCCGTCCATGGTGACCAGCGGCCCGCCCGAATTGCCGGGATTGGCCGCCGCGTCGAACTGGATGAGGTTCTCGATGTCCTGCTGCCCCTCGGGCGCACGGAACGAGCGGCCGAAACCCGAGATCACCCCGGCCGAGGTGGACGGGCCGATGCCGAAGGGGTAGCCCACCGCCACCACCTGGTCGCCGGGCAGCAGGTCGCCGGTGCCCCGCAGCGTGGCCGCGTGCAGGTCGTCGGGCAGCGTGTGGGCCTGCAGCACGGCCAGGTCGTTCTGGGGTTGCACGGTGGTGACGGTGGCGCCGGATTCGGAGCCGTCGGCAAACACCAGGCGCAGGCGCTCGGCCGACTGCACCACGTGCAGGTTGGTCAGGATCAGGCCGGTGTCGACGATCACGACCCCGGTGCCGACACTCTGCTCCACCTCTTCACCCTTGCGGTTGTTCGCGAAGGACTCGACACGCACCACGGCGGGGCGGATCTTGGCCGCAGCGCGCGCGGCCGCCGAAGGCAGGTTCTGCGTGGTGAGGGTGCGCAGGACCGCAGCGTCGATGTCCTTTTGCGTGAGCGCGCGCGGGCCCTGCGCGCGCTGCCACCAGACGCTGGCCGCCAGCAACGCTGCCAGCAGCAGCAGGGCCACCCAGAGCCCCCGCACATCGGTCAGCCAGCGGCGCCAGCGCCCGCGCACAGGGGCCGGTGCCGCCAACCCATCGGCAGGCGCGGCCACGGCCGGCTCCCCGGGAACCGGCGCCGGGCCGGAGCGGGCGGAGGGGCTGTAGAGGGCTGGCTTGCGCATGGCAACTCCCTGCAGGGCGCCCGGCGGGCGCGTGGCTCACATCATGCCGCCTTGCGGCGCTGCGCTCAAGCGCCGAGCAATTGCCTGAGCACGTAAGGGAGAATTCCGCCGGCCCGGTAGTGGCCCACCTCGATCGGGGTGTCGATGCGCAGCGTGACGGTCAGCGTGCGGCGCGTACCGTCCGGACGGGTGATGACCAGTTGCGCGTCGCTCTGCGGGGTCAGCGCGGGATGCGGCACCACGTCCACGGTTTCGTCGCCGCGCAGGCCCAGCGATTCCCACGAGTCCCCGGTCTTGAACTGCAGCGGCAGCACGCCCATGCCCACCAGGTTGGAGCGGTGGATGCGCTCGAAGCTGCGCGCCACCACGGCCTTGATGCCCAGCAACTGTGTGCCCTTGGCGGCCCAGTCGCGGCTGGAGCCGGTGCCGTACTCCTCGCCCGCAAAGATCACGGTGGACACGCCTTCAGCCTGGTAGCGCATGGCCGCGTCGTAGATGGCCAGCTTCTCGCCCGAGGGCTGGTGCAGCGTGAAGCCGCCCTCTTCCCGCGCGCCATCGGCCTTGGGCGGCAGCATCAGGTTCTTGATGCGCACGTTGGCGAAGGTGCCACGCATCATCACCTCGTGGTTGCCCCGGCGCGAGCCGTAGCTGTTGAAGTCGGCCTTGAGCACACCGTGCTCTTTGAGCCACAGCCCGGCGGGCGAGCTCTCCTTGATCGAGCCGGCCGGCGAGATGTGGTCGGTGGTGATCGAATCGCCGAACAGCGCCATCACCCGCGCGCCCTGGATAGACACCGGCACGTCGGCCGGGCCGCCCTGCAGCGAGAAGCCCGTGAAGAACGGCGGCTCGGCGATGTAGGTGCTCGATGGCCAGTCGTAGGTGGTGCCGGCGGCCCCGCGGATGCGCTCCCACAGCTTGCCCGGCTCGGTGCGCACCTGGGCGTAGTTTTCGCGGTAGGCCTTGCCCTTCATGGCGTGGCGCATCAGCGCGTGAATCTCGTCGCTGGTGGGCCAGATGTCGCCCAGGTACACGTCTTTCCCGCCCTTGCCCTGCCCCACCGGCTCGGTCATCAAATCCTTGAGCACGGTGCCCGCGATGGCATAGGCCACCACCAGCGGCGGACTGGCCAGGAAGTTGGCCTTGAGGTTGGGGTGGATGCGCGCCTCGAAGTTGCGGTTGCCCGACAACACAGCCGCGCAGACCAGGTCGTTGCGCACGATGGTGTCGTTGATCGCCGGCGCCAGGTCGCCCGCGTTGCCGATGCAGGTGGTGCAGCCGTACCCGGCCAGCGCGAACCCGAGCTTTTCCAGATAGGGCAGCAGGCCGGTCTCGGTCAGGTATTCGGTGACGATGCGCGAGCCCGGCGCCAGCGAGGTCTTGATGTGCGGCCGCACCTTCAGCCCCGCTTCCACCGCCTTCTTGGCCAGCAGGCCCGCCGCCAGCAGCACGCTCGGGTTGCTGGTGTTGGTGCAACTGGTGATGGCGGCGATCAGCACATCGCCATTGCCCAGGGTATAGCCCTTGGCCGGGGCCGCGCCGGCTTCGCTGGTCACCACCGGGTGGCGCACCGGCAGCCGGTCTTCGGGCTGGTTGAAGCCGTTGCTCGCGGCCGGCTGGCTGAACAGGCTGCGGAACTGCGACGCCACCAGGCCCAGTTCGATGCGGTCCTGCGGCCGCTTGGGGCCGGCCAGCGACGGCGCCACGGTACCCAGGTCGAGCGTGATCACCTGCGAATAGGCGATCTCACCGGCCTTGATCTGCGCACCGGCCGCCCCCGGCACGCCGAACAGGCCCTGGGCACGGAAGTAGGCCTCGAAGGCCTCGATCTCGGCCTTGCTGCGGCCGGTGCCGCGGAAGTAGTCCAGCGTCTTGCCGTCGACCGGGAAGAAGCCCATGGTGGCGCCGTACTCGGGCGCCATGTTGGCGATGGTGGCGCGGTCCGGCAGCGACAGCGAGGCCGTGCCTTCGCCGAAGAACTCCACGAACTTGCCCACCACCTTGTGGCGGCGCAGGATTTCGGTCACGGTGAGCACCAGGTCGGTGGCGGTCACGCCCTCACGCAGTTGCCCGGTGAACTCGAAGCCCACCACGTCGGGCGTGAGGAAGTACACCGGCTGGCCCAGCATGGCCGCTTCGGCCTCGATGCCGCCCACGCCCCAGCCCACCACACCGATGCCATTGATCATGGTGGTGTGGCTGTCGGTGCCGACCAAGGTGTCGGGGTAGTACAGCCCCCCCTTGAGGTGCACGCCGCGCGCCAGGTACTCCAGGTTCACCTGGTGCACGATGCCGAAGCCTGGCGGCACCACGCCGAAGGTGTCGAAGGCCTGCATGCCCCATTTCATGAACTGGTAGCGCTCGCGGTTGCGCTGGAATTCCAGCTTCATGTTCAGGTCGAGCGCGTTCTTCTGGCCGTAGTAATCGACCATGACCGAGTGGTCGACCACCAGATCGACCGGCACCAGGGGTTCGATCTTTTTCGGGTCCTGTCCCAGCCGGGCTGCGGTGCTGCGCATGGCCGCCAGATCGGCCAGCAGCGGCACGCCGGTGAAGTCCTGCAGCACCACACGCGCCACGGTGAACGGGATTTCTTCCGTGCGGGACGCCGCCGGCTGCCAGTTGGCCAGTTGTTCGACATGCGCCGGCAGCACCCGCTCGCCGTCGCAATGGCGCAGCACGCTCTCCAGCACGATGCGCAGCGACACCGGCAGGCGCTGCACGTTCGGAAATGCCTGCGCCAGCGCCGGCAACGAATAGAAGCGACCCGGCTTGCCCGACGCGGTCTTGAAGGTCTTGAGCGTCTTGGCAAAGGGGTGGGCAAAAGACGTGGACGTGGCCAAGGCGGGCTCCTTTGATCGTGGGGGCGCCCCCGGCGGGCACCATGACCCTATTGTGGACAGCGGCAATGCCTGCGTGCGGCATACGGGTATAGCCCGACCGCCCCAACAGCCAATGCGGGACAATTCACCCCCTGATGAAAGCCCCCGAACTGCTCCTGCCCGCCGGCTCGCTGCACCGCATGCGCGCCGCCTACAACTTCGGCGCCGACGCGGTGTACGCCGGCCAGCCGCGCTATTCCCTGCGCGCGCGCAACAACGAATTCCGGCTCGAACAGATCGCCGAGGGCATTGGCGAAGCGCACCGGCGCGGCAAGAAGTTCTTTGTCACCAGCAACCTGATCGCCCACAACGACAAGCTGCGCACCTACCTGCGCGACCTGCAGCCGGTGGTCGAACTCAGGCCCGACGCGCTCATCATGGCCGATGCCGGCCTGATCATGCTGGTGCGCGAGCAGATGGAAAAGGGCCTCTGGCCCGAGGTGCCGATCCACCTTTCGGTGCAAGCCAACACCACCAACAGCGCCGCGGTGAAGTTCTGGCAGAAGCAAGGGATCAGCCGCATCATCCTGTCGCGCGAACTCAGCCTGGACGAGGTGCAGGCGATCCGCAACGACTGCCCGGACATCGAACTCGAAGTCTTCGTGCACGGCGCCCTGTGCATCGCCTACTCCGGCCGCTGCCTGCTGTCGGGCTACTTCAACCGCCGCGACCCCAACCAGGGCACCTGCACCAACGCCTGCCGCTGGGAATACAAGACCCAGGCCGCCACCACCGACACCGACACCGGCGACGCCGCCCCCGTGGCCAAGCTCGACGGCTTCAACTTCGCGCAGGAAGACGAGGAAGCCGCGAGCGCGTTTTCCACCACGGGCTCGGGCCAGCGCCACCCGGAGGCCAACAAGGTCTGGCTGATCGAGGAAGCCGGCCGCCCCGGCGAGCTGATGCCCATCATGGAAGACGAGCACGGCACCTACATCATGAACAGCAAGGACCTGCGCGCCGTCGAGCACGTGGGCAAGCTGGCCGCCATGGGCATCGACTCGCTCAAGATCGAAGGTCGCACCAAGAGCCACTACTACGTGGCGCGCACCGCGCAGGTGTACCGCCGCGCCATCGACGACGCCGTCGCCGGCAAACCCTTCAACCCCGAGCTGCTGCTCGAACTCGAAGGCCTGTCCAACCGCGGCTACACCGGCGGCCTGATGGAGCGCCGCCCGGCGCAGGACTACCAGAACTACATCACCGGCCACAGCGAAAGCCACCGCAGCCAGTTCGTGGGCGAGGTGCTGCAGGTGCGCGAAGACGGCTGGGCCGAGGTGGAGACCAAGAACCGCTTCGCTGTCGGCGACCGGCTGGAAGTCATTCACCCCAGCGGCAACCGCATCGTGCAGTTGGACGCGATGCAGAACCAGGATGGCGCCGCCATCGACGTCGCCCAGGGCAGCCCGGTCAAGGTCTGGGTCCCGCTGGCCACGCCCAGCGAAGGCGCGCTGATCGCGCGATTGATGGCCTGAGCCCCCACGCTCCACCGCTGCGCGGGTCGCTGCCCCCCAAGGGGGCGGCCCTGCCTTGGGGCGGCCCGGCGGCAGGTTGGACTGAACCCCCACGCTCCACCGCTGTGTGGGTCGCTGGCTCCCAAGGGGGCCGGCGGCGGGTCGGCCTGAGCCGCTCGCTCAGCGCGCCGCGTCGCGGAAGAAGCTGATCCGATCGGCGTCCGCCGGGTGCGAGGCGAAGCCCAGGCCCCAGAGCCTGCCTTGCTGCGGTTGCTCGGAAGTGGCTGGCTCTGCACACACCACCTCGGTCTCGGCCGGTTCCGGTTGAAGCAGTTCATCGCCACAGCGCTTGAACAGCGCGAAGCGTTCGAACAGCCGGATCATCAGCGCCGGCGACAGGCCCCCATCGCGCAGCACCGTGGCGGCGTAAGCGTCGGCCTCGCGCTCGGCTTCGCGCGAATAGTGGGCCTGCCCCAGCCACAGCGGCACCGTCGCCAGCACCCCGCTGTAGTCGCCCCAGAGCGCCGAAGCGGCAAACCCCAGCACCCCGATCTGCACCAGCATGCGCACCCCGTGCCGGTGCTGCACATGGCCGAGTTCGTGCGCCAGCACGCCGGCAATCACCTCGGTGTCGTGCTGCAGCAGCCGGGCCATGTCGTCGGTCAGCAGCAGGATGCCGCCCGGCAGTGCCAACGCGTTGGGGCCGATGTCCTCGCTGTGGCGGATCAGCAGGCGCGCGGGGCGCACGCTCACACCGCGCGCCGCCTGCGCCGCCGTGTGCGCCCGTTGCACCTGCTGCCAGGCCCGCTCGATCGCCTGCTGCTGGGCCTCGGCGAGTTGGCTGGGCTGCATGAGATCACCCACCTGGGCCAGCACCGCCTCGCCGATCTGGCGCTCGGCAGCGTCGGGAAAACGGTCGGCGATCACCCGGGCCGCCCACGGCAGCCCCCAGACGTAGCCGCTCGCGCACAGCGCCACCAGCAGGCACAGGCTCAACACCACCCCGCGCCAGCTCTGCTGCAGCCGGACAACGGGCGATTCGGACTGGCCCCCGGCACGCACCCAGGCGTCCCAGGCCGCGGCGTCGGTGGACTGGATGCTGCCCCCGTCGGGCAACAGGGCGATGCGCGGGCCGCGCCGCGTGCGTTCCGGCCATTGCACGCGCCGGGCCTCGATCTGGCGCGGCGCCTCGGCCGCGTCGATGTGCAGCCAGCCGTCCGTCAACCGGGCCCGCACCGCCTGGGCCCGGTTGCTGCGGCCATCGAAGTAGCGGACGTTCAGCCCCTCGTCCGGTACGGGTGGTCGGTGCTCCATGCGCGCGCCAGCTCAGAGGCCCATGTCGAGACCGAACAGGTCGCCCGCGGCCTCGCCGGCGGCCTCACCCGGCTGCTCATGTTCCGCCGCTGCCAGGGCCTCCATGTCGATGACGCTGCGGATGTGCACCGCCTCCAGCCGCAGGCGCGCCACCGCGACCTTGGCAAACGGCCAGTACAGTCCCAAGGTGAGCGCGATCAGCAGACCGTTCTTGAAACCCAGCAGCAACAAGCGGCGAAAGCCGAGCTGGCTGATGAAACGCATCTGCGCATTGCCGGTTTTGGTCCAGACCAGGTTCTGCAGGCGCGCGGTGAGCCAGGGACCGATCACGAAAAACATCAGCAAGCCGGCTCCGGCAAACAGCATCGGCAGCACGCGGAACAGCACCCACAGCACACCGTCCCAGGCGATCCCGCCAGCGAAACGGAGCCCGACATACAGCATGCTCAGACCCACCAGCGCCAGCAGCACCAACAGGGGCTTGAGCGCGATCAGGTAAAAAGCGCCCAGCCCGGCGCGAAAGTCGGTCTGCAGGCCCGCATAGCTGTAGTGCCGGTGCTGGTAGGCCTTCATGCGCCAGAACAGCCACGGCAGGGTCAGCAGAAACAGCAGCAGCGCCCCGCCAAAGGCCCCTGCCCACCACGCGGGCGGCGTCGCGTCCGGGTCTTCGGGAAGGGCAAAAGACAGCAGCACGAGCGGCAAGGCCGCCAGGAACGACGGCAGTTGCGTCAGATAGGCATCGCGCAGCGAGCCCACGAAGCGAAAACGCAGGCCCCGCCAACTGGTGTTGCCCAGGCGAAAGGCCAGCGACGAGCGCCACAGCGCCGGCCACAGCGCGGCCAGCGCCACGAACGCCACCAGTCCCGCGATCGCGGAGAAGCTGCTGGCCCAGTTGTAGAGCACGAACAGCACCCCGACCAGCACCCAGCCCTTGAACATCTGCCGGGCCTCGCCGTGAAAGCCCAGCGGATCGCCATCCACCAGGGTGTTGGCCCAGAAATAGCGCAGCCGCCGCACCTTGGCCCAGGGCCAATACAGACCCAGGGTGACGAAAAGCAGCAGCAGGTTGACGATCCAGATGCGGAAGTACTCGCTCCCCGAGCCCGTGAAGGTGATGGGCAGATGCCGCACGGTGGCAGCGCCCGCCGATGGGGCGTGGTTGTTTGGAAAAGGCATGTGACAGCAAGACAGTGGTGACAGAGCGCGCATTGTGCCCGCCAGGAACCCAGGCACGGCCCACGCCCTGCCGCCCACCCCGCACCCCTGTCACCCGGGTCTCAGGCCATCGCGAGACGCTGCGCTCCGCGTGCCCCCGCCCATTCCAGCTCGGCCATGACCAGCACCACCAGCGCCTGCGCCAGCACCCAGCCCAACCCCAGCCCCGTCAATGGCAGACCGGCCCCGAAAGCCAGCCAGAGACTGGCGGCGACCCAGGCGAAGTTGCCGGCGGCCAGCAGCCGGACACCGCCCACTGGCGGTTCGGTCCGGGCCGCGAGCCAGCCGGCGGTGGACGCCGCCACGATCACAATCAGCGCCGTCACTTGCAGCCAGTTGGCGGGAATGCCGGTCCAGGTGGACAACGACCCGGCCAGCGCCAGGTGGGACAGGCCCAGGCCGATGCCGCAGGCGGCATCGAGCCCAAGCACACGGCGCAGGGTGGACACAGAGACGGTGAACATGGTGGACTCCTTGAAAAACGATGGGAGCCCGATGCTCCGGCGACCCGGGCATGGCGTCCATGACCTGCGAGGTCATGACATCGACACGCGGACCGCCTACGATGGCGGCATGAACGCCCACCCCGCCGTCCGCCGTGTTGCCGTCGGCGATCACCTGCGCCACTGGCGCCAGCAGCGCCGCCTGAGCCAGCAGGATCTGGCCTTCGACGCCGGCCTGTCCACACGGCACCTGAGCTGCGTGGAGACCGGCAAGGCCAGCCCCAGCCGCGAACTGGTGCTGCGCCTGTGCGAGCACCTCTCGGTGCCGCTGCGCGAGCGCAACGCCTGGCTGGTGGCGGCCGGTTTTGCGCCGATGTACCGCGAGCACCGGCTCGACGATCCCGCGCTGCAGGCGGCGCGGCAGGCGGTGCAGCACATCCTGGACCGCCACGAACCCTGGCCCGCCGTGGCCTTCGACCGGCACTGGAACCTGGTGCTGTCCAACCGCATGGTGGTGCCGCTGCTGGCCAGCGTCGACCCGGCCCTGCTGGTGCCGCCCGTGAACCTGCTGCGCGTGAGCCTGCACCCGGGCGGCCTGGCGCCACGCATCGCCAACCTGCACCAGTGGCGCGAACACCTGTTCGCGCGCCTGCAGCAGCAACTGCACACCACCGGCGACGCCGGGCTGGCGGCCCTGCTGCAGGAGCTGCAGGCCTATCCGGACCAGCCGCCCGAGCAGATCCGCCGCCTGGACGGCGAGCACCCGGGCGTGCTGATGCCTTTCCTGGTGCACACCCCGACCGGCGTGCTGCACCTCATCAGCACCACCACGGTGTTCGGCTCGCCCACCGACATCACCCTGCAGGAGCTGGCGATGGAGACTTTTTTCCCGGGCGACGAAGCCTCTGCCCAGGCGCTGCGCACACTGGCGCAAACGCTGCCCTGAAGGCGCCACCGCCCGCATGGCATCGCCCTTGCATGCACCGCAGTCAGTCCACCCACCTCCGGAGCCTTCCATGAGCATCCGTTCCCCGCTGGTTCCCGCCCTCCTCGCCGCGTGGCTGCTGGGTGCCTTGCCCGCCCATGGCGGCCCGGTACTCGAACGCATCCGCTCCGAAGGGACCATCACCCTCGCGCACCGCAACGCCTCGGTGCCGTTTTCCTACCTGGACCCGCAAGGGCAGCCCGTCGGTTACGCGCTGGACATCTGCAAACGCCTGGCCCAGGCGGTGCAACAGAAGCTCGGCCTGAAAACCCTGACCGTGGCCTACCTGCAGGTCACGCCCGCCAACCGGATCGAGGCCGTGGCCCAGGGCCAGGCGCAGATGGAATGCGGCTCCACCACCAACAACGCCAGCCGGCGTGAGCAGGTCGCGTTCACCATTCCGCACTACATCACGGGGGCCCGCCTGCTGGTGAAGGCCGACAGCCCGGTGGACCGCATCGACCACCCGCAGCTCAAGAAAGTCGTGTCCACCCGCAGCACCACCCCGCTGGCCGCCTTGCGCCAGGCGGTGCGCGTGCGGGCGCTGCCCCTGACCATCGTCGAGGCCGACGACCACGAACAGGCGGTGGCGATGGTGGAGAAAGGCCAGGCCGACGCCTTCGCCATGGACGACGTGCTGCTCTACGGCCTGGCCGCCGGCCGCACCGACCCCAAGGCGCTGAAGGTGGTGGGCCAGTTCCTGACCACCGAGCCGCTGGCCATCATGCTGCCCAAGGACGACGAGGCGCTCAAAAAGATCGTGGACGACGAAATGCGCCGCCTGATCTACAGCGGCGAAATCCTGGGCATCTACAGCACCTGGTTCGAAAAACCGATTCCCCCCAACGGCTCGCCCTTGAACCTGCCGGTCAACTACCTGCTGCGCGACTTCTGGAAGTACCCGACCGACAAGGTCCCGTTCTGAAGCGGGCGCGCGCTCAGCTCACCTGCCGCTTGTCGAGCTTGCGCGTGAGGGTGCGCCGGTGCATGCCGAGCCGGCGGGCAGCCTCGGAGATGTTGAAGTCGGTCTCGGCCAGCACCTGGTGAATGCGCTCCCACTCCAGCGTCTTGATGGAGCTGGTGCGGTTGGTGATCTCGACCTCGGTGTTGCCCGCCTTCTGGGCAAAAGCGGCCTCGATGTCGTCGGTGTTCGACGGCTTGGCCAGATAGTGGCAGGCGCCGAGCTTGACCGCCTCCACCGCGGTGGCGATGCTGGCAAACCCGGTCAGCACCACGATGAGCATGCCAGCGCTGGCACGGTGCAGGGTCTGCACGCAGGCCAGCCCCGACGCCTCGCCCTTGAGCTTGAGGTCGACCACCGCGTAGCCGGGTGTCGAGCGGGTCAGCAGGTCCTCGACCTCCTGCAGGCTGGTGGCGTGAAGCACCCGGTAGCCGCGCCGCTCGAACGAACGGCGCAGCGTCCGGGCAAAAGCCTCATCGTCTTCCACCAGCAGCAAACAGCGTTCTTCGTTTTCCATGCGTCTCAGGCCTTGCCGCCCGACAGGGTGATGGCCGCCAGCGGCAACCGGATGGCGACTTCCGCGCCGCCTTCGGGACGGTTGCGAACGGTCACGCGTCCGCCCAGGGTGCGCGCCACATTGAACACCAGGAACAGGCCCAGGCCGGCACCCGGACGGTCCTTGGTCGATTGGTAAGGCGTGCCTGCCTGGGCCAGGATGCCCGGGGCAAAACCCGGACCCCGATCGGTCACCGTCAGGCACAGGGCATCGGCCTCGCGCGTGACGGCCAGTTTCACCCAGCCGGGCGAAGCTTCGCGCGCATTGTCGAGCACATTGAAAACCATCTGCTTGAGCGTGGTATCGGAGACCATGGGGATGTCGTCCCCGAACCCGTTGTCGTAGACGAACTGGTGGAGCGAGCGCGTGTCGCGCCATTCCTGGGCCAGCGCGTCCACGAAAGCCCGCACCGTCGTCTGCGCCGACGCTTCGCCGCGGGTTTCCCCCGCCGACAGCAGGATGCCGCTGACGATGTGCTTGCAGCGCTGCACCTGCGCCTGCATCTCGGCGATGTCCTCGCGCAGCAGCGGCTCATCGGTCAGGCGCGGGTCGTGCTGCCAGTCGCCGAGGATCACGGCCAGGGTCGACAGCGGCGTGCCCAGCTCGTGCGCAGCCCCCGACGCCAGCAGCCCCATGCGCACGATGTGCTCTTCTTCCACACGCCGCCGGTGCGCCGCCGCCAGGCGCGCATCGCGCTCGCGCAGGTTGCGGTGGATGCGGGTGATGAAGACGATCACCAGCGTCGCGTTCAGCAGAAAACACACCAGCAGCCCGAGCGCGTAGACGCTGGAAAACCCTTCGTGCAGATCGAGTGGCAGCGGCAACGGCAGGTGGTAACGGGCCAGTGCGCCAAAACACACCGCGGTGATCAGCACCATGGACCAGATGTGCGGCCCACGCAGCAGCACCGCGCCGAGCGTGAGCTGCAGCAGATACAGGAAGACGAAGGGGTTGGTGATGCCGCCGCTCAGGTAGAGCTGCAGCGTCAGCACCGCCACGTCGACCATGAAAGCCACAAACAGCTCGGAACTGCGGACATCGTGGCCCAGCCGCCAGCGCAGCAGGCTGGCCACGTTGAACAGCGCCAGGCAGCCCACCACCAGCAGCATCTCGCGCAGCGGCAGGCTCAGCCCCAGACCGTAATACGCCAGGTCGATGGTGACCACCTGGCCGATCACGGCGATCCAGCGCAGCTGGATCAGCTGTTGCAGGTTCTTGAGGCCCGCTGCCGCTTCGGCGGAACGGGTCGGGGTGGCAGACCCGGTGTCGGGAGGCTCAGCGCGGGGAACGGTCATGGGCAGGCGTGGAGAGAGGCTCGCCCACCGGGCGACGGCCGCGCTCGTAGCGTGCCACATACCAGGCCGCCCCGGCAACCAGCAACGCCATGCCGTACCAGGTCAGGGCGTAGACCAGGTGGCTGTTGGCAAATCGGATGACCGTCAGGCCCGGGCGTGGCCAGGCGGTGGCCTGGTCTGCGGGCCGCCGGCCGGGCAGGCCGGCATCGATGAAGAAGGGCGAGGCCCGCGACAGGCCCTGCCGCTGGCCCATGGCGACCACGTCGCGCGAATACCAGCGCTGGCCGGCCGGGTCATTGCGGCGCAGAAAGCCACCACCCGGCTCGTTCATCCGCAGCAGGCCCTGCACCACCACCGCCCCGGCATCGCCCGCGTCGGCGGGCGGGGCCAGCCACTGCGCCCGCTGCGTCTGCGGCACAAAACCGCGATTGACCCAGACAGCGCTGCCGTCGGCCTGCTGCAGCGGGGTCATGACCCAGAAACCCGGGCCCAGGTCGGTGACGGCCTGGGCCAGCAGCGTGCGCTCGGGCAGCCAGCGACCGCGCACCTCCACCGGCAGGTACTCGTGTTCGGCCGGATGGACCTGTGGCCACTGGGCCGGCGCGGGCAAGGCCCCCACCGCGGCGTGGACGCGCTGGTCCACCCGGTCGATGAGCGCCAGCTTCCAGGCGCGCCGCTGCACCTGCCAGGTACCCAGCGCCAGGAAACCGGCCAGCAGCACCAGACCCAGCACCGCCAGGACGACCCGGCGCCCGCAGCCCGGCAGCGCCATGCTCAGCCGACCCAGGGCGTGCTGGCGGCCCCCAGGCTCTGCGGCAGCGTGGGGTGCTCCGGCATCATGTTGGTGTTCATGTGGAACATGACCCACAGGGTGCCGGCGATCGCGATGACAACGAAGACCACGGTGAAGATCGTGGAGAGCAGCGTCCAGCCGCCTTCGACCTTGCCGTTCATGTGCAGGAAGAACACCATGTGGACCAGGATCTGGGCCACGGCCAGCGCGCCCAGCACGAGCACGGCGGTCGGCCGGTCGGTGATGACCTTGGCCATGACGAGCCAGAACGGGATCGCCGTGAGGATGACCGAAAGCACGAAGCCGGTGGCGTATTCGCGCAGCGTGACGTGCGGCCCCGCGGCGTGGTGATGGCCGTCATCGTGGGCGTGCGCCGGTGCATGCATGTCGTGTGCGCTCATCACAGCACTCCCATCAGGTAGACAAAGGTGAAGACGCCGATCCAGACCACGTCCAGAAAGTGCCAGAACATCGACAGGCACATCAGGCGGCGCTGGTTCTCATGGATCAGGCCGTGTTTGCCGATCTGGACCATCAGCACCACCAGCCAGATCAGGCCGAAGGTGACGTGCAGGCCGTGCGTGCCCACCAGCGTGAAGAAGGCCGACAGGAAGGCGCTGCGCTGCGGGCCGGCGCCCTCGTGCAGCAGGTGGGCAAACTCGTACAGCTCCAGGCCCAGGAAGCACAGGCCGAACAGGCCGGTGACGGCCAGCCACAGCAGCGTGCCCTTCACGTCGTTCTTCTGCTTGCGCAGCATCGCGAAACCGAAGGTGATCGACGACAGCAGCAGGAAGGCGGTGTTGATGGCGACCAGCGTGAGGTCGAACAGCTGGGCGCCGGTCGGGCCGGCGGCGTAGCTGCGGCCGAGCACGCCGTAGGTGGCGAACAGCGCCGCGAAGATGAGGCAGTCGCTCATCAGGTAGAGCCAGAAGCCCAGCGAGGTGCCGTTTTCCGGATGCGGTTCGTGCGCCAGGTGGTAGGCGCGCGGGCTCAGGGTGGCGCCGCCGGCGCCGGATTGAAGGTGGAGATCAGACATGGGCGGCCCGCAGTTGTTGGGTGCGCAGGTTTTCGGTTTCCGTCACTTCGGAAGCCGGGATGTGGAAGTCGCGCTGGTAGTTGAAGGTATGCACGATCGCGGCGATCACCATCGCGGCGAAGGACGCGCCGGCCAGCAGCCACATGTGCCATATCAGCGCGAAGCCGAGCACCAGCGACAGGGCCGAAATCACCACGCCCGCGGCCGTGTTGGCCGGCATGTGGATCGGCTGGAAGCCGGTGAGCGGGCGCTGGTAGCCGTGTTTCTTCATGTCCCACCAGGCGTCGATTTCGTGCACCACCGGGGTGAAGGCGAAGTTGTAGTCGGGCGGCGGCGACGAGGTCGCCCACTCCAGCGTGCGGCCGTCCCAGGGGTCGCCGGTCACGTCGCGCAGTTGGTCCCGCTTGAGGTAGCTGACCACGAGCTGGATCAGGAAGCAGGCGATGCCCAGCGCGATCAGGAAGGCGCCGAACGCGGCGACCTGGAACCAGATCTGCAGGGAGGTGTCTTCGAAGTGGTTGGCGCGGCGCGTCACGCCCATCAGGCCCAGCACGTACAGCGGCATGAAGGCCACGTAGAAGCCCACCACCCACAGCCAGAACGAACGCACGCCCCAGGTGCGGTCGAGCTTGTAGCCGAAGGCCTTGGGGAACCAGTAGTTCATGCCGGCGAACAGGCCGAACAGCACGCCGCCGATGATCACGTTGTGGAAGTGGGCGATCAGGAACAGGCTGTTGTGCAGCACGAAGTCGGCCGGGGGTACGGCCAGCAGCACGCCGGTCATGCCGCCGATGGCGAAGGTGACCATGAAGGCCACGGTCCACATCATGGGCAGCTCGAAACGGATGCGGCCCTTGTACATGGTGAACAGCCAGTTGAAGATCTTGGCGCCCGTCGGGATCGAGATGATCATGGTCGTGATGCCGAAGAAGGCGTTCACGCTCGCACCCGAGCCCATGGTGAAGAAGTGGTGCAGCCAGACGATGTACGACAGGATGGTGATCACCACCGTGGCGTAGACCATCGAGGTGTAGCCGAACAGGCGCTTGCGGCTGTAGGTGGCCACGACTTCGGAGAAGATGCCGAAGCACGGCAGGATCAGGATGTAGACCTCGGGGTGGCCCCAGATCCAGATCAGGTTCACGTACAACATGGGGTTGCCGCCGAAGTCGTTCGTGAAGAAGTTGGTGCCGACATAGCGGTCCAGGCTCATCAGCACCAGGGCGGCCGTGAGCACCGGGAACGAGGCCACGATCAGCGCGTTGGTGCACAGCGAAGTCCAGGTGAAGACGGGCATCTTCATCAGGCTCATGCCGGGCGCGCGCATCTTGATGATGGTCACGATCAGGTTGATGCCGGACAGCGTGGTGCCCACCCCGGCGATCTGCAGCGACCATATGTAATAGTCCAGCCCCACCCCGGGGTTCTGCGCCCCCAGGTTGGACAGTGCCAGCCAGCCCGAGGTGGAAAACTCGCCCAGGAACAGCGACACCATCACCAGCACGGCGCCGGCGGTGGTCATCCAGAAGCTGAAGTTGTTGAGGAACGGAAAGGCCACGTCGCGCGCGCCGATCTGCAGCGGCACGAGGTAGTTCATGAGCCCGGTGACCAGCGGCATGGCCACGAAGAAGATCATGATCACGCCGTGGGCGGTGAAGATCTGGTCATAGTGGTGCGGCGGCAAGTAGCCCATGCTGTCACCGAAGGCCATGGCTTGCTGCAGCCGCATCATGACCGCGTCGGCGAAGCCGCGCAGCAGCATCACGATGCCCAGGATCATGTACATGATCCCGATCTTCTTGTGGTCGATGCTGCAGAACCAGTCGCGCCACAGCGGGCCCCACAGGCGGTAGCGGGTCAGCAGGGCCAGGACGCCCACGCCGCCCAGCACGACGGCGATGAAGGTCCACAGCAGGATGGGCTCGTGCGCCATGGGAACCGAATCCCAGGTAAGCCGGCCCAGGGCCCAGTGGGCCTCGACAGGGGTAACGGATGACATGTTGTTCTCGCTCAGGCAGTCGCCCGGCACCACCGCCCTGCGATGGAGCCGGGCCGGGGGATCATTGGCGGGTCGTGGCGTAGCGGGCGGTGCGCGAATCGAGCGCGGCCAGCACCTGGATGGACTCTTCGGCTGTGCAGATGTCCTGCGGCAGGTTCAGCCCCTGCGCCTTGACGTAGGCCTCGCCCCCCAGGGCGTCGATGGCCATCATGTGGTGCATGCACATCTTGCCGTCTTCCACACAGCGGTTCAGCACCTTGTCGTACAGGCCTGACTCGACCGAGGCGAAGCGCTGCACGGGATCGCGTTCGCTGGGTTCGGCCAGCTTCACGTAGGTGGCCCGGTCGAGCGCCTGGCCTTCGGTCTTGGCCTTCTGCACCCACTGGTCGAAGTCGGCATCGCTCAGGCCATGGAACTTGAACGTCATGCCCGAGAACCCGGCGCCGCTGTAGTGCGAGGACATGCCCTTGTACACACCGGGCTGGTTGATCACGGCGTTCAGCTCGGTCTGCATGCCCGGCATGGTGTAGATCATGCCCGCCAGGTCCGGCACGTAGAACGCGTTCATGGTCGTGGTGGACGTCAGCTTGAACAGGATCGGGCGGTTCACCGGCGCGGCCAGTTCGTTGACGGTGGCGATGCCCTGCTCCGGGTAGAAGAACAGCCACTTCCAGTCCATCGCGACCACCTGCACCTCCAGCGGCTTGACGTCCGGCGACAGCGCCTGGGACGCCGAGATGCGGTCCAGCGGGCGGTACGGGTCGAGCTTGTGGGTGCTGATCCAGGTGATGGCCCCCAACGCGATGATGATCAGCAGCGGGCCGCTCCAGATCACCAGCTCCAGCATGGTGGAGTGGTGCCAGTCGGGCGCGTAATCGGCCTCGGTGTTGGCCGCGTTCGACTGCCGGTACTTCCAGGCGAACCAGAGCGTGAGCGTGATGACCGGCACGATGATGACCAGCATCAGCAGCGTGGCCTGCACCACCAGGTGCCCCTGCTGGGCGGCGATGTCGCCGGCGGGATTGAGAACGACGGCCTTGCTGCAGCCGGTCAGGCCGGCCAGCGCCGCCAGGGCGGCCAGCCACGCGGCCCTGCGGGGCCTCGGCGGGAGATGCATACGGGACATGCGGAAGCGGATTTAAGGGTAAACGAGGATGACAAAAAACAATTCGCCGCGAATTTACCCATCTGCTCACGTTTGTCGATTGGACATTTTGTCCAAGGTCAAGTGCCAGACCCCACTTTTGGGATAGCGCCACGCTAGGTGAAAGCGCACTTGTCGGCCCCCGCGCTTGGGTGTAGAACCGTGTTGGCATCACGCCACACAACAATCAGGAGACCTTTTTCATGAGCAGTGCCGCCTCTGCCACCTTTGCCTCTGCCGCCTTCGAGGAAAGCCCTGCTGCCCTGTCCCGTGCCGACACGCACGAGGACGTCACGCCCGGAGAAATCGCTGTCGGGGTGATCATCGGCCGCTCCTCCGAGTATTTCGACTTTTTCGTCTTCGGCATCGCCTGCGTCCTGGTCTTCCCGGCCTTCCTGTTTCCATTCCTGTCGCCGCTGGAAGGCACGCTGGCCGCTTTTGCGCTGCTGGCCGTGGCCTTCGTCGTGCGGCCCTTCGGCACGGCGCTGTCGATGGCCGTGCAGCGCCACTGGGGCCGCGGCACCAAGCTGACCCTGGCGCTGTTCCTGCTCGGCATCTGCACCGTGGGCATGGCCTTCCTGCCCAGCCACGACACCGCCGGCGCCACCGCCATCGTCGCCCTGCTGGTGCTGCGCATCGGCCAGGGCATCGCGCTGGGTGGTTCGTGGGACGGCCTGCCCTCGCTGCTGTCGATGTCCGCACCGCCCGAGCGCCGCGGCTGGTACGCCATGATGGGCCAGTTGGGTGCACCGCTGGGCTTCGTGCTCGCCGCCAGCCTGTTCGCCTACCTGTACGGCAGCCTGAGCACGCCCGAATTCCTGGCCTGGGGCTGGCGCTACGCCTTTTTCGTGGCCTTCGCCATCAACGTGGTGGCCCTGTTCGCCCGCCTGCGGCTGATCGTGGGGCAGTCCTACACCCAGTTGCTGCAAGAACGCGAACTGCAACCGGTGGCCGTGTCCCGCGTCATGGGCGAAGAGGGACGCAACGTCGTGCTGGGGGCTTTTGCCGCCCTGGCCAGCTTCGCGCTGTTCCACTTGGTGACCGTGTTCCCGCTGTCCTGGATCGCTTTGCACGACCACCAGCCTGTCACCGAGGTGCTCGGGGTGCAGATCCTGGGCGCCCTGCTGGCCGCCGGGGCCGTCGTGCTTTCCGGCTGGCTGGCCGACCGCGTGGGGCGGCGCAACCTGCTGGGGGCCATGGCCGTGCTGATCGGGGTCTTCAGCCTGTTTGCGCCCTGGCTGCTGGCCGGCGGCGCCACGGGCAACAACCTGTTCCTGCTGGTGGGTTTTGTGCTGCTGGGCCTGTCCTATGGGCAGGCCTCGGGCACGGTCACGGCCAATTTTTCGACCCAATACCGTTACACGGGCGCGGCGCTGTCGACCGATCTGGCCTGGCTCATCGGCGCGGCGTTCGCCCCGCTGGTGGCCCTGGGGCTGTCTGTGCAGTTCGGTCTCGTTGCCCTGTCGCTGTACCTGCTGTCGGGCGTCGTGTGCACCCTCGGGGCCTTGCGCATCAACCGGCTCATGGAACGCCAGAGCACCTGACACGGCAGCACCGGGAATCAATCACAGCCCAAGACCGGTCGACGCGACCGAACTCGCGATGATCCCCGCGCTGGCGGCAGGCTCTGCCCGCCCCCTGATCACGCCGATTGACACCGACCGCCAGTGGCACCTCTCGCGCCGGGGGAGGACACGATCAGCCAACAGACCCGACACTGCGAAGCCTTCTGCGCCCACGCCATCCGCCTGCCCGAACCGGTCATGGCGGGTGGTGCACGCGGGTGCGGCTGGACGACCCGACCGACCTGTCATGCTGCGCAAAGCAGGCTTCAGCGGCGAAGTGATCGCCTTCGAAACCGGCGTGCATGCCCTGGTGTTTCTCCGCGCCGATGCCCTGGAGAAGCCACCGGCATCATCCTGGACATCAACATGCCCACAATGAAGGGCTTCGAGGTGGCACAGGAGACCGCGCCGCTGATTGCCGGCAAACCCACCATCATCCTGGCCATGCTCACCTCCTCCAGCTCGCCGCTGGACCAGGAGCGTGCCGCCAGCATGCCCGTGAGCCGCGGCTACCTGACCAAACCCCTCACCATCGAGCGCGCCCGCGAACCGATCCAGCGTTCGGTGTAGGCGGCCGCGCCGCGGCACAGCCCGCGCAGGGCGGTTCTTCGCCCGCACACAAAAAAGGCCCGCACGGGGCGGGCCTTGGAGGGGAAGCGTGCAGCGATCAGGCCACGGTCTTCGCCGTCTCCACGTACTCTTCGATCTGGTCGAAGTTCATGTACTTGTAGATCTGGTCGGCCTTGGCGGTGACCACACCGGTGGCGGCCAGGTACTCGTCCTTGGTCGGCAGCTTGCCCAGCTTGGAGGCCACGGCGGCCAGTTCGGCCGAGCCCAGGAACACGTTGGTGTTCTTGCCCAGGCGGTTCGGGAAGTTGCGGGTGCTGGTGGAGATCACCGTCGCGCCTTCACGCACCTGCGCCTGGTTGCCCATGCACAGCGAGCAGCCGGGCATTTCGGTGCGGGCACCGGCGGCGCCGAAGCTGGCGTAGTGGCCTTCCTTGATCAGCTCGCTCTCGTCCATCTTGGTCGGCGGGGCGACCCACAGTTTGACCGGGATGTCGCGGGCGCCGCCGAGCACGGTGGCCGCAGCGCGGAAGTGACCGATGTTGGTCATGCACGAACCGATGAAGGCCTCGTCGATCGGCGTACCGGCGACTTCGCTCAGCGTCTTGGCATCGTCCGGATCGTTCGGGCAGCAGACGATGGGTTCGCTGATCTCGGCCAGATCGATCTCGATCACGGCAGCGTATTCGGCGTCCTTGTCGGCTTCGAGCAGCTCGGGCTTGGCCAGCCAGGCCTCGACCTTCTCGATGCGGCGGGCCAGCGTCTTCGCGTCCTGGTAGCCATCGGCGATCATGTTCTTCATCAGCACGATGTTCGACTTCAGGTACTCGATCACAGGCTCCTGGTTGAGCTTGATCGTGCAGCCGGCGGCCGAGCGCTCGGCCGAGGCGTCGGACAGCTCGAACGCCTGTTCCACCTTCAGGTCGGGCAGGCCTTCGATTTCCAGGATGCGGCCCGAGAAGATGTTCTTCTTGCCAGCCTTGGCCACGGTCAGCAGACCGGCCTTGATGGCGTACAGCGGGATCGCATGCACCAGGTCACGCAGGGTGACGCCGGGCTGCATCTGGCCCTTGAAGCGCACCAGCACGGATTCGGGCATGTCCAGCGGCATCACGCCAGTGGCGGCGCCGAAGGCCACCAGACCGGAGCCGGCCGGGAAGGAAATACCGATCGGGAAACGGGTGTGCGAGTCGCCGCCGGTGCCCACGGTGTCGGGCAGCAGCAGGCGGTTGAGCCAGCTGTGGATCACGCCGTCGCCCGGACGCAGGGCGACGCCGCCGCGGTTGCTGATGAAGGCAGGCAGCTCGCGGTGGGTCTTGACGTCCACGGGCTTCGGGTAGGCCGCGGTGTGGCAGAAGGACTGCATCACCATGTCGGCCGAGAAGCCCAGGCAGGCCAGATCCTTCAGCTCGTCACGGGTCATCGGGCCGGTGGTGTCCTGGCTGCCGACGGTGGTCATCTTCGGCTCGCAGTAGGTGCCGGGGCGCACGCCCTGACCTTCCGGCAGACCGACGGCGCGGCCGACCATCTTCTGCGCCAGCGTGAAGCCGGCGTGCGTGGCGGCGGGCGACGACGGCAGGCGGAACAGCGTGGAGGCGGGCAGACCCAGGAACTCGCGTGCCTTGGCGGTCAGCGAGCGGCCGATGATCAGGTTGATGCGGCCGCCGGCGCGCACTTCGTCGAACAGCACGTCGGACTTGAGCTTGAACTCGGCCACGGTTTCGCCGTTCTTCACCAGCTTGCCTTCGTAGGGCAACACGTCGACCACGTCACCCATTTCCAGCTTGCTCACGTCCACTTCGATCGGCAGCGAGCCCGAGTCTTCCTGCGTGTTGAAGAAGATCGGAGCGATCTTGCCGCCCAGTGTGACGCCGCCGAAGCGCTTGTTCGGCACGAAGGGGATGTCCTGGCCGGTGGCCCAGATCACCGAGTTGGTGGCGGACTTGCGCGAGGAGCCGGTGCCAACCACGTCGCCCACGTAGGCGACGAGGTTGCCCTTTTTCTTGAGGTCTTCGATGAACTGCATCGGGCCGCGCTTGCCGTCTTCCTCCGGCTTGAAGGCCGCGTCGGGGCGGGTGTTCTTCAGCATCGCCAGGTAGTGCAGCGGGATGTCCGGGCGCGTGGTGGCGTCGGGCGCAGGCGACAGGTCGTCGGTGTTGGTCTCGCCGGGCACCTTGAACACCGTGACGGTGATCTTCTTCTCGACTTCGGGGCGGCTGGTGAACCACTCGGCGTCGGCCCAGCTCTGCATCACTTCCTTGGCCACGGCGTTGCCGGCCTTGGCCTTTTCGGCCACGTCGTTGAAGTAGTCGAACATCAGCAGCGTCTTCTTCAGCGCCGCGCCGGCCACGGTCGCCACTTCGGCGTCGTCCAGCAGTTCGATCAGCGGATGCACGTTGTAGCCACCCACCATGGTGCCCAGCAGCTCGGTGGCCTTGGCCTTGGAGATCAGGGCGACCTGGATGTCACCATGGGCCACGGCGGCCAGGAAGCTGGCCTTGACCTTGGCGGCATCGTCCACGCCCGGCGGCACGCGGTGCGTGAGCAGGTCCAGCAGGAAGGCATCTTCGCCGGCGGGCGGGTTCTTGATCAGCTCGATCAGGGCAGCGACCTGCTTGGCGTCCAGCGGCAGCGGGGGAATGCCCAGCGCAGCGCGCTCGGCAGCGTGGGCACGGTAGTCGGTCAGAAAGGTCGACATGGCGTTCTCCGGTGGGGTAGATAGTGTTGGATTGGATTCATGCAAGAAACCAGCCACGCACCATTTCGGGCAATGCTCGCCCGGTATGGTGCGCGCGCTCGATCACTTGCCAGTAATAGCGGTAGCTGGCGCGGTCATGCAGGCGGCCTTCGTGCTGCACAGGCGCCCAGTCGGCGGCGGCGGCGGCTTCGATGATCGCCACCGCGGTGTCGATTTCAGCCTCGGCCGGTGAAAACGCGGTGACGATGGGCCGGATCTGGTCCGGGTGGATGCTCCACATCCGGGTGTAGCCCAACGTGGAAGCGGCCTGGCGGACGGCATTCTGCAGCGCGGGCAGATCCTTGAACTCGGTCACCACGTTGTGCGAGGGCACCTTGCCGTGCGCGTGGCAGGCGGCTGCCATCTCGATCTTGGCGCGCAGCACGTGCGGGTGGCTGAACTGGCCAGCCAGCGTCATGGCCGAGGCGGGAATCGCCCCACCATGGGCCGAGACAAAATCCATCAGACCGAAACTCAGTGAGGCCACGCGCGGGTGGGCCGCGATGTCGAAGGCACGGTGCACCGCTGCCGGCGACTCGATCAGCACGTGCAGCGGCAGCATGGTGGCGCCGGCCGCGTCCAGGGCCGCGACAGCGCGCCCGACGTCGGCGACCGACTCGACCTTGGGCACCATCAGGTGGCACAGACGCTGGCCGGCCTGGCCGGCGATCTGCGCCACATCGGCGTCGAAATGCGGGTGGTCGACCGGGTGCACCCGGGCTGCGACACGCGCACCCGCAGGGGCACCCAGCGCCAGTTCGGTGACGAGGGCCGCGTGTTCGGCCTCACCCCCTACAGGCGCCCCGTCTTCGCAATCCAGCGTGACATCGAAGACGCAAGTGCCGAACTCGGCACTCAACTCGGCCTGCAACTGCAGGCTTTTCTTCATCCGCGCCTCGACACCGCTGTAGTGGTCGCAGACCGGCAATGCAAACGCACCGGCCTGGGCCCCAGCAAGAATGTCGCGCGGGTGAGGTTTCACGAGTGAGTTACCAAGCGGTTACCAACTCAGAGCAGGTGCTTGACGCCGTCTTGTTCGCCTTGCAGCTCGGCCAGGGTCTTGTTGATGCACTCTTGCGAGAAGGCATCGATCTCCAGGCCTTCGACGATCTTGTACTCGCCGCCTTCGCAGGTGACGGGGTAACCGAACATCACGTCAGCGGGAATGCCGTACTCACCCTTGGACGGGATGCCCATGGTGACCCACTTGCCGTTGGTGCCCAGGGCCCAGTCGCGCATGTGGTCGATGGCAGCGTTGGCAGCCGAAGCGGCCGACGACAGGCCACGGGCGGCGATGATGGCGGCGCCCCGCTTGCCCACGGTTGGCAGGAAGGTGTTGGCGTTCCAGTCGTGGTCGTTGATGGTGTCCTTGACGGACTTGCCGTTCACCGTGGCGAAGCGGTAGTCGGCGTACATGGTGGGCGAGTGGTTGCCCCAGACGGCCAGCTTCTCGATGTCGCCGACGGCGCAACCGATCTTGGCGGCGATCTGCGAAGCAGCGCGGTTGTGATCCAGACGCAGCATGGCGGTGAAGTTCTTCGCCGGCAGGTCCGGCGCCGACTTCATGGCGATGTAGGCGTTGGTGTTGGCGGGATTGCCGACCACCAGCACGCGCACATTGCGCGAAGCGACGGCGTTCAGGGCCTTGCCCTGAGCGGTGAAGATCTGGGCGTTGGCGGCCAGCAGGTCGGCGCGCTCCATGCCGGGGCCACGGGGACGGGCACCCACCAGCAGGGCGTAGTCTGTGTCCTTGAAGGCGGTCATCGGGTCGGCGTGGGCTTCGATGCCGGCCAGCAGCGGGAAGGCACAGTCTTCCAGTTCCATGATCACGCCTTTCAGCGCGTTCTGGGCCTTCTCGTCCGGGATTTCCAGCAGTTGCAGGATCACGGGCTGGTCCTTGCCCAGCATTTCGCCGGAGGCGATGCGGAACAGCAGGGCGTAACCGATCTGACCGGCGGCGCCAGTGACGGCAACTCGGACGGGCTTCTTGCTCATGGTGAAAACTCCAGAAAGGGCGGAAAAAATGGGAGGAAATTCAGCGGGACAGCGTCTCGCGGACAAGGGCCACGCACGTGCGGGAAAACCCGTAAGAACAGGCGCAAGGTCAGCCAAGGAGTGTACCTCTGCGCGAGCGCATGCGTCAATTTGTCTTATGTCTTATATAAGATATCATTGCGCTTTTGCGACCCCGTCACCTGCCCACAGGGACACCGGACCGCCCCCACGCATGCCCGCCCCCAACCCGCCCACTCCTGGCCTCACACCGGAACCGTCCACCCCGGACGGCTTGCCGCTGGCTGAAGCTGCCAGCCCCGAGGCCGGCCTACCCCCCACCCCGGCATTCAGTCCGCTCTACCAGCAGATCAAGACGCTGATCCTGCGCAGCCTTCAGGCCGGCGAATGGAAGCCCGGCGACATGATCCCGAGCGAATTCGAACTGGCCGCGCGTTTTCGCGTCAGCCAGGGCACCGTGCGCAAGGCCATCGACGAGCTGGCGACCGACAACCTGCTGGTTCGGCGCCAGGGCAAGGGCACGTTCGTGGCCACCCACGCGGAACAGCATGTGCAGTTCCGCTTCCTGCGCCTGCTGCCCGACGCCGGCACGCGCGACAGCCAGGGCCCGGCCGAACGCCGCATCATCGAATGCCGCCGCCTGCGTGCGCCGGCCGAGGTGGCGCGTCAGCTCAGCCTGCGCACGGGCGATGCGGTGATCCAGGTCCGCCGCGTGCTCGCCTTTGAGGGCACACCCGCCATCCTGGAAGACCTCTGGCTGCCAGGCACCCCGTTCAAGGGCCTGACCCAGGAAACCCTCGCCGGCGACATGGGCCCGATGTACGCCCTGTTCGAAACCGCCTTCGGCGTGCGCATGGTGCGGGCCCAGGAAAAGCTCAAGGCCGTGGCCGCCGATGCCGACGCCGCCAGCCTGCTGGGCATCCAGCCCGGCCATCCACTGCTGAGCGTCGAACGCCTGGCCTTCACCTACAACGACGTGCCCATGGAACTGCGGCGCGGCCTGTATCGAACGGAAACACGCCACTATTTCAACGAACTGAGCTGAAGAAGCCCCTTGCCCGAGCGGAATGCTTGAGCAATCCGGCCGATGTCAGTGCCGGGCATGGTGCATTGCAATAGAATTTGCCGGCCCGTGGTCCGAGTTACCAACGAGTTACATCCCTGCCCCCCACCGTCTCCGCGCATACGGAAGAAAGCCCCACCATGCCTGAGTTGACACAGAAGCGGCCCGAGTTCCGCAACATCAACGCCATCAAGGACCTCACCACCTACCGGCTGCCGCCGGCCGGCTGGGTGTCGATCCTGCACCGCGTCAGCGGCGCCCTGATGTTCCTGCTGCTGCCCCTGATCGTCTGGCTGTTCGACACCTCCGTGTCCTCGGAGATCTCGCACGACGTGTTCCAGTCTGCGTTCAGCGCCGGCATCGGCTTCGTGCCCGGCGTGCTCGTCAAGCTGGTGGTGCTGGCCATCATCTGGGCTTACCTGCACCACCTGATCGCCGGCCTGCGCCACCTGTACATGGACGTGAACCACGCCGTGAGCAAGGAATTTGGCAAGTCCTCGGCCCTCTTCACCCTGGTTCTGAGCATCGGCCTGACGGTGGTGCTGGGCGCCAAGCTGTTCGGTCTGTACTGAACCCTGCGTCGGAAGGAAACACCCACATGTCCGTCAACTACGGTTCCAAGCGCGTCGTCACCGGCGCCCACTACGGCCTGCGCGACTGGCTGGCCCAGCGCATCACGGGCGCCCTGTTCGCCCTGCTCACCTTCATCGTGCTGGCCAAGGTGCTGCTGACCAGCGGCCCCCTGGGCTACGAAGGCTGGGCCGCCATCTTCTCGCCCCAGTGGATGAAGGCCCTGACCTTCGCCGTGTTCGTGGCCCTGGCCTACCACATCTGGATCGGCATGCGCGATATCTGGATGGACTACGTCAAGCCTGCCGGCATCCGTCTCGTCCTGCATGTTTTCACCATCGTCTGGCTCGTCGCCTGCCTGGGCTGGGCTGTTCAAGTTCTCTGGAGACTCTGATCCATGTCCGCCCAAGCATCCCTTTCCAAACGCAAGTTCGACGTGGTGATCGTCGGGGCCGGCGGCTCCGGCATGCGTGCCTCGCTGCAACTGGCGCGCGCCGGCCTGAAGGTCGCCGTGCTCTCCAAGGTCTTCCCGACCCGCTCGCACACCGTCGCCGCCCAAGGTGGCGTGTCCGCTTCGCTGGGCAACATGAGCGAAGACAGCTGGGAATTCCACTTCTACGACACCGTCAAGGGCTCCGACTGGCTCGGTGACCAGGACGCGATCGAATTCATGTGCCGTGAAGCGCCGAAGGTCGTGTACGAGCTCGAACACTTCGGCATGCCGTTCGACCGCAATCCCGACGGCACCATCTACCAGCGTCCGTTCGGCGGCCACACGGCCAACTACGGCGAGAAGCCGGTGCAGCGCGCCTGCGCCGCGGCCGACCGCACCGGCCACGCCATGCTGCACACCCTGTACCAGGCCAACGTGTCGGCCCGCACCACGTTCTTCGTGGAATGGATGGCCTTGGACCTGATCCGTGACGCCGAAGGCGACGTGGTGGGTGTGACCGCGCTCGAAATGGAAACCGGCGACCTGTACGTGCTCGAAGCCAAGACGGTGCTGCTGGCCACCGGTGGTGCTGGCCGCATCTTCCAGTCGTCGACCAACGCCTTCATCAACACCGGCGACGGCCTGGGCATGGCGGCCCGCGCCGGCATCGCGCTGCAGGACATGGAGTTCTGGCAGTTCCACCCCACCGGCGTGGCTGGCGCGGGCGTGCTGCTGACCGAAGGCTGCCGCGGCGAAGGCGCCATCCTGCTCAACAGCAACGGAGAACGCTTCATGGAGCGCTACGCGCCCACGCTGAAGGATCTGGCGCCGCGCGACTTCGTCTCGCGCTGCATGGGCCAGGAAATCCTCGAAGGTCGTGGCTGTGGTCCCAACAAGGACTACATCCACATGAAGCTGGACCACCTGGGTGCCGAAACCATCCGCAAGCGCCTGCCCTCGGTGGAAGAAATCGGCCACAACTTTGCCAACGTCGACATCACCAAGGAACCGATTCCGGTGGTGCCGACCATCCACTACCAGATGGGCGGCATCCCGACCAACATCCACGGTCAGGTGGTGCAGAGCGTGAATGGCGAGGACAAACCCATCAACGGGCTGTACGCCGTGGGCGAATGCTCCTGCGTGTCCGTGCACGGCGCCAACCGCCTGGGCACCAACTCGCTGCTGGACCTGCTGGTCTTCGGCAAGGCTGCCGGCAACCACATCATCGCCAACGTCGACCCCCAGCGGGAACACAAGCCCCTGCCGGCCGACGCCGCCGATGCCACGCTGGCCCGCCTGGCCCGTCTGGACAATTGCAAGGACGGCGAGTACGCCCAGGATGTGGCCAACGACATGCGCAGCATCATGCAGGCGCATGCCGGCGTGTTCCGCAGCCAGGAATCGATGGACGAAGGCGTCAAGAAGATCGCTGCCCTGCGTGAGCGCATCGGCAACATCGGCCTCAAGGACAACTCCAAGGTCTTCAACACCGCCCGCGTCGAAGCGCTGGAAGTGGAAAACCTCATGGAAGTGGCCCAGGCCACGATGGAAAGCGCGGCGGCCCGCAAGGAATGCCGCGGCGCCCACCTGGTGCGCGACTACGAACACGACGTCACCCACCCGACCTGCCCGCTGGGCCGCAACGACGCCGAGTGGATGAAGCACACCCTCTGGTACAAGGACGGCAACCGCCTGGACTACAAGCCCGTGCGCATGAAGCCCCTGACGGCCGAGACCGTTCCCCCGAAGCCCCGCACCTTCTGACCGGACACGAGCGAGAAGAAAAGGAACCTGAAAAATGGCCAAACGCACTTTCAAGATCTACCGCTACGACCCGGACAAGGACGCCAAGCCGTACATGCAGTCCATCGAGCTTGAACTCGACGGTACCGAGCGCATGCTGCTGGACGCGCTGGTCAAGCTCAAGGCCGTGGACCCCACGCTGTCGTTCCGCCGCTCCTGCCGCGAAGGCGTGTGCGGCTCCGATGCGATGAACATCAACGGCAAGAACGGTCTGGCCTGCCTGACCAACCTGAACACGCTCAAGGGCGACATCGTCCTCAAGCCGCTGCCCGGCCTGCCGGTGGTGCGCGACCTGATCGTGGACATGACGCTGTTCTTCAAGCAGTACCACAGCATCAAACCCTACCTCATCAGCGACACCCCGCCGCCCGAGCGCGAGCGCCTGCAGAGCCCTGAAGAGCGCGAAGAGCTCAACGGCCTGTACGAGTGCATCCTGTGCGCGAGCTGTTCGACGAGCTGCCCGAGCTTCTGGTGGAACCCCGACAAGTTCGTCGGCCCCGCCGGCCTGCTGCAGGCTTACCGCTTCATCGCCGACAGCCGCGACGACGCCACGAGCCAGCGTCTGGACAACCTCGAAGACCCGTACCGACTGTTCCGTTGCCACACGATCATGAATTGCGTGGACGTCTGCCCCAAGAGCCTCAATCCCACGAAGGCCATTGGCAAGATCAAGGAACTGATGGTCCGCCGCGCCGTCTGAGCGCCCATCCGGCCCACCGAGAACCGGCATGAGCAACCACAACGCCACCGACCGCCCTCTGGACGAGCGCGCCCTGAGCAAGCTCCGGTGGCGTTGCCGGCGCGGCCTGCTCGAGAACGATCTGTTCATCGAGCGCTTCTTCGCCAGGCACGAATCTGGCTTGACCGTCCGTCAGGCGCAAGCCCTGGAAGTCCTCATGGATCTGTCCGACAACGATCTGCTCGATCTGTTGCTCGGGCGGAAAGAGCCCCAGGATGCCATCGCCCAGGACGACGTCGCGCAGGTGCTGGGCCTGCTGCGATCTGCCCGCAACCCTGTTTAAGCCCTCCGACAAAGGAATCCGCATGAAACTCGTCGACAACAAAGCCACCCTGTCGTTCTCCAACGGCAGCCCCAGCGTCGAATTGCCGGTCTATGCCGGCAACATCGGCCCGGACGTCATCGACATCCGCAAGCTGTACGCGCAGACCGGCATGTTCACCTACGACCCCGGCTTCCTGTCGACCGCGTCGTGCCAATCGGCCATCACCTACATCGACGGCGACAAGGGTGAACTGCTGTACCGTGGCTACCCCATCGAACAGCTCGCCACCCAGGCGGACTACCTCGACACCTGCTTCCTGCTGCTCAACGGCGAGTTGCCCAACGAATCGCAGCGCGCCGACTTCCACAAGCTCGTGATCAACCACACCATGGTCAACGAGCAGATGCAGTTCTTCCTGCGGGGCTTCCGCCGCGATGCCCACCCCATGGCCGTGCTGACCGGTCTGGTGGGTGGCCTCTCGGCCTTCTATCACGACAGCACCGACATCAACAACCCGGAACACCGCCACATCGCCGCGATCCGCCTGATCGCCAAGATGCCCACGCTGGTGGCCATGGCCTACAAGTACGGCATCGGCCAGCCCTACATGTATCCGCAGAACGACCTGTCGTACGCCGGCAATTTCCTGCGCATGATGTTCGGCACGCCTTGCGAGGAATACCAGGTCAACCCGGTGCTGGAGCGCGCGCTCGACCGCATCTTCATCCTGCACGCCGACCACGAGCAGAACGCTTCCACCTCCACCGTTCGCCTGTGCGGCTCGTCGGGCACCAATCCTTTCGCCGCCATCGCGGCCGGTGTGGCCTGCCTGTGGGGCCCCTCGCACGGCGGCGCCAACGAAGCCTGCCTGAACATGCTGGAAGACATCCAGCGTCAGGGCGGTGTCGCCAAGGTCGGTGAGTTCATGGAAAAGGTCAAGGACAAGAACAGCGGCGTCAAGCTGATGGGCTTTGGCCACCGCGTCTACAAGAACTACGACCCGCGCGCCAAGCTGATGCAGGAAACCTGCAACGAAGTGCTGACCGAACTGGGCCTGGAAAACGATCCCCTGTTCAAGCTGGCCAAGGAACTGGAAAAGATCGCCCTGGAAGACGACTACTTCGTGCAGCGCAAGCTCTACCCGAACGTCGATTTTTACTCCGGCATCGTGCAACGCGCCATCGGCATTCCCGTCAGCCTGTTCACCGGCATCTTCGCGCTGGCCCGCACCGTGGGCTGGATCGCCCAGCTCAACGAAATGCTGGCCGACCCCGAGTACAAGATCGGCCGTCCGCGCCAGCTGTTCACCGGCTCGGTCCGCCGCGACGTGCCCGCTTCCTTCAAACGCTGATCCGCTTCTGCCCCACAAAACCCGCCGCTGGCGGGTTTTGTTTTTGCGGGGCCTAACATCGCAAATCACGATGGAAAAACAAAATCAAAAGAGGGAAAATCAGTAAAGTCATCTTCAAACGCGATGACTCTCCATGAACACTCCCGACCGCGCCTTCACCCGCCGACTCGACCTCACCACACTGCAACTGTTCGTGGCGGTGTGTGAGCGCGGCAGCATCGGCAAAGCCGCTGAGACCGAGTTCATGGCGCCGTCAGCGGTCAGCAAGCGCCTGTCGGATCTGGAAACCACAGTCGGCACGCCTCTGCTCCGACGCCACGCACGTGGCGTCACCCCCACCCCGGCCGGACAGAGCCTGCTCCACCATGCCCGTTCGGTGCTGTTCAGCCTGGACAAGATGCAAGGCGAGCTGTCGGAATACGCCCATGGTGTACGCGGCCACGTGCGTGTGCACGCCAACATCTCGGCCATCGTGCAGTTTCTGCCAGAAGATCTGGGCGCCTTCATCCGCTCCCACGACGCGATCAAGATCGATCTGGAGGAGCATCTGTCCACCGAGGTGCTGCGCGCGGTGCAGGAAGGCGCGGCCGACCTGGGTATCTGTCATGTGGGCGAAGACGCGCAGGCCCTGGCTCTGCAGACACGGCCCTACCGCCAGGACCGGCTGGTGCTCATCGTCCCCGCCACCCACGCTCTGGCCGGGCACTCCGAGCTGCCTTTCGCCGCCAGCCTGGACTGGGACCACGTGGGCCTGCACGCCAACAGCTCGATCTACCGCGCCATGCACGAGGCCGCCCTGCGCGAAGGCCGCAGCATCCGCCTGCGCATCCGGGTCACGGGCCTGGACGCCATGTGCCGCATGATCCACAACGGCCTCGGCGTCGGCCTGATGCCACAACGCGCGTTCGAGCTCATGCACGGCGTGGGCGAACTGGCCGCCATACCGCTCACCGACACCTGGGCCACGCGCCGCATCGATCTGGCCGCCCGCGATTTTTCCAGTCTGCCGGTCAGCGCCCGCCTGCTGGTGGACCACCTGTCCGCACGCAGCGCCGACACCGCCAGCCCGACCTAGAATTTCAAGCCCCACAGGAGAACCCCGCCCCATGGCACGCACGCTCTACGACAAAATCTGGGACGAACACGTCGTCCACACCGAGGAAGACGGCACGTCCATCCTCTACATCGACCGCCACCTGGTGCACGAAGTCACCAGCCCGCAGGCCTTCGAAGGCCTGCGCCAGGCCGGTCGCAAGGTCTGGCGCGTCAGCTCGATCGTCGCCACCGCCGACCACAACACACCGACCACTGGCTGGGAACGGGGTTACGACGGCATCACCGATCCCATCAGCAAGGAACAGATCACCACGCTGGACAGCAACATCGCCGAGTTCGGCGCCGCCGCGTTCTTCCCCTTCATGTCCAAACGCCAGGGCATCGTGCACGTGATCGGCCCGGAAAATGGCGCCACCCTGCCCGGCATGACCGTGGTCTGTGGCGACTCGCACACCTCCACCCACGGGGCTTTCGGCGCGCTGGCGCACGGCATCGGCACCTCCGAGGTCGAACACGTGATGGCCTCGCAGACGCTGCTGGCCAAGAAAGCGAAGAACATGCTGGTCAAGGTCGAGGGCCAAGTCGCCAAGGGCGTGACCGCGAAGGACATCGTGCTGGCCATCATCGGCAGGATCGGCACCGCCGGTGGCACCGGCTACACCATCGAGTTCGGCGGCAGCGCCATCCGTTCGCTGAGCATGGAAGGCCGCATGACAGTCTGCAACATGGCCATCGAAGGCGGCGCGCGCGCCGGTCTGGTGGCGGTGGACGAAAAGACCATCGAATACGTCAAGGGCCGACCACTGGCACCTACCGGCGTGGAATGGGACCAGGCCGTCGCCTACTGGAAGACGCTGCACTCCGATGAGGGCGCCCACTTCGACGCCGTGGTCGAGCTGGACGCCGCCCAGATCCTGCCGCAGGTCACCTGGGGCACCTCGCCCGAAATGGTGCTGGGGGTGGACGCGCGCGTGCCCGACCCCGAGAAAGAAAAGGACGCCAGCAAGCGCGGTGCCATGGAGCGCGCGCTCACCTACATGGCACTCGAACCCGGCAAGCCGCTGTCCGACATCTTTGTCGACAAGGTCTTCATCGGCTCCTGCACCAACAGCCGCATCGAAGACATGCGCGAAGCGGCCGCCGTCGTGAAGAAGCTGGGCCAGAAGGTCGCCAAAAACATCAAGCTGGCCATGGTGGTTCCCGGGTCCGGCCTGGTGAAGGACCAGGCCGAGCGCGAAGGCCTGCACGAGATCTTCCAGGCCGCTGGCTTCGAGTGGCGCGAGCCGGGTTGTTCGATGTGCCTGGCCATGAACGCCGACCGGCTGGAGCCGGGCGAGCGCTGCGCCTCGACCAGCAACCGCAACTTCGAAGGCCGCCAGGGCGCCGGTGGCCGCACCCACCTCGTCTCGCCGGCGATGGCCGCGGCTGCGGCGATCCACGGCCATTTCATCGACGTGCGCACCATCGCCTGAGTTTTCACCCTGAACCCTTTGCCAGGAGTCATCCCATGCCCACGCTCAAGCCCGTCGCCTACCTGATCGCCGCCGCCACGCTGGCCGCGTTGGCCGCCTGCAGCAGCCACACCGTGCAAGGCGTCAAACACGACGCGCACGTCGTCAAGGACAAGGCCGTCGAAGTCAAGGACAAGGTGGTCGACAAGGCCATTGAGGTCAAAGACGTTGTGGTCGACACCGCCGTCGAGGTCAAGGACAAGGCCGTGGAAGGCGGCAAAGCGGCCGGCCAAGCGGTCGGCTCCGGGCTGGAGAAAGCCGGCGACGCCGTCAAGGGCGCGACCAACTGAACACCATCACCATGCAGACATTCACCATTCACCAGGGCCTCGTGGCCCCCATGGACCGCGAGAACGTCGACACCGACGCGATCATTCCCAAGCAGTTTCTCAAGTCGATCCGCAAGACCGGCTTCGGTCCCAACCTGTTCGACGAGTGGCGCTACCTCGACCAGCCTGGTCAGCCGGGCGTGCCCGAAAGCCAGCGCAAGCCCAATCCGGACTTCGTGCTGAACCAGCCGCGCTACAAAGGCGCTTCGGTGCTGATCACGCGCCGCAACTTCGGCTGCGGCTCCAGCCGTGAGCACGCGCCCTGGGCCATCGACCAGTACGGCTTCCGCGCCATCATCGCGCCCAGCTACGCCGACATCTTCTTCAACAACTGCTTCAAGAACGGCCTGCTGCCGATCGTGCTGAGCGAAGCCCAGGTGGACCAGCTGTTCAACGAGGTGTATGCCTTCCCCGGCTACAGCCTGACCATCGATCTGGAGCGCCAGGTCATCATCAAGCCCCAGGGCGAGGAGATCCCCTTCGAGGTCAACGCCTTCCGCAAGTACTGCCTGATCAACGGGCTGGACGACATCGGCCTGACCCTGCGCCACAAGGACAAGATCGAAGCGTACGAAAAAGAACGCCTGGCGACCAAGCCCTGGCTGGCGAAAACGATGTAACACCCCCGCGCCGCCTTCGGCGTCACCCCCTCAAGGGGGCGTTGCCTGTGGCCCGGCAAAGCCGGTTCCACGGCAACCTCGAACAAACCAACCCACTCTGAAGCTCTCTCATGAAAATCGCAGTTCTTCCCGGTGACGGCATCGGCACCGAAATCGTCGCCGAAGCGGTCAAGGTCCTCAACGCACTGGATCTGAAGTTCGAGATGGAGTCGGCCCTGGTCGGCGGTGCCGCCTACGACGCGCACGGGCACCCGCTGCCCGAGTCCACGCTCAAGCTGGCCAAGGAAGCCGACGCCATCCTGTTCGGCGCCGTCGGCGACTGGAAGTACGACAAGCTGGACCGCCCGCTGCGCCCCGAGCAGGCCATCCTGGGCCTGCGCAAGAACCTGGGCCTGTTCGCCAACTTCCGTCCCGCCATCTGCTACGAGCAACTGGTCGATGCCTCCAGCCTCAAGCCCGAGCTGGTGGCGGGTCTGGACATCCTCATCATTCGCGAGCTGACCGGCGACATCTACTTCGGCCAGCCGCGGGGCCGCCGCGAGGCCCCGGACGGCGAGTTCAAGGGCGCGCCCGAGGCCTTCGACACCATGCGTTATTCCAAGCCGGAGATCGAGCGCATCGCCCACGTCGCCTTCCAGGCCGCACGCAAGCGCAACAAGAAGGTGACCTCGGTCGACAAGGCCAACGTGCTGGAAACCTTCCAGTTCTGGAAGGACACCATGATCGAGGTGCACGCCCAATACCCCGACGTCGAGCTGCAGCACATGTACGTGGACAACGCCGCGATGCAACTGGTCAAGGCGCCCAAGGCCTTCGACGTCGTCGTTACCGGCAACATGTTCGGTGACATCCTGTCCGACGAAGCCTCCATGCTGACGGGCTCCATCGGCATGCTGCCCTCGGCTTCACTGAACGTGAAGAACCAGGGCCTGTACGAGCCCAGCCACGGCAGCGCACCCGACATCGCGGGCAAGGGCATCGCCAACCCGCTGGCGACCATCCTGTCGGCGGCGATGCTGCTGCGCTTCTCGCTCAACCAGGAAGAGGCTGCCCAGCGTATCGAGGCCGCCGTGCAGAAGGTGCTGGCCCAGGGCCTGCGCACCGGCGACATCTGGAGCGAAGGCACGGCCAAGGTCGGCACCGCACAGATGGGTGATGCGGTCGTGAAGGCCCTGGCCTGATCTCCCAGGGGGTTGAGGGCGCTGTGCTTGCAGCGCCCTCAACCCCGAGATTCATCGGGCCAGAGCCAACAGCAAAAGGCCCATACCCGCCGGCAAGGCCTGCACAAACAGGATGCGCCGGCTCGCCGTGGCCGCCCCGTACAAGCCCGCCACCAGCACGCAGAGCAGGAAAAAGACCTGTACCGCCAGACCCTGCGCGCCCTGCCACAACCCCCAGAACAACCCCGCAGCCAAGAAGCCGTTGTAAAGCCCCTGGTTGGCCGCGAGCACCTTGGTCGCTGTAGCAAACTCGGGTTGCAGGCCGAAGGCCTTCATGCCCCGCGGCTTGTCCCAGAAGAACATCTCCAGCACGAGGATGTAAACGTGGATCAGGGCGACCAGCAGGACGACCCCTTGGGCAGCAAGGTACATGGAACGGTTTTCCTTGGAAGACGGGCCGCCATCGTACCGCTCCCTCGCCACAAACGCAGGGCTCGGTGTGGCCCGCCATGTCAACCGCACCACAGGCTGATTCCGCTACAATTCCGGCATGTTTGCCACCCGCCGGTTCCCCCTGAACAACGCCCTCGTCGCCAAGACGGGCGTGGCTGCGCGCGCAATCTCCACCAAAACCACGACCATTAAGGGCTGACCCAGCTCCGGATCGTCGTGCGCCCTCCCCGGCCGGACGAGCCGGGGCAAGTCGGTCCGGTTGTGACCTGTTTCTTCACTTGAAAGGGCGTTAGTAAATGAGCAAGTTGGTTGGTCTGGTCGGCTGGCGCGGCATGGTCGGCTCCGTATTGATGGATCGCATGGTCGAAGAAAACGATTTCGACCTCATCGAACCGCTGTTTTTCTCCACCTCGAACGCCGGCGGCCAAGCCCCGGCCATGGCCAAGAACGAGGCCACTCTGCAGGACGCGAACGACATCGCCGCCCTCCAGCGTTGCGACATCATCGTCACCTGCCAGGGCGGTGACTACACCAACGAGGTCTACCCCAAGCTGCGTGCCACCGGCTGGAAGGGCCACTGGATCGATGCGGCCTCCGCCCTGCGCATGGAAAAGAACGCAGTCATCGTGCTTGACCCGGTCAACATGCCAGTGATCAAGAACGCCCTGGCCCAAGGCGGCAAGGACTGGATCGGCGGCAACTGCACCGTCTCTTGCATGCTGATGGGCGTGGGCGCGTTGTACAAGGCCGGCCTGGTCGAGTGGATGTCCACCCAGACCTACCAGGCCGCATCGGGCGGTGGCGCCCAGCACATGCGCGAGCTGCTCACGCAATACGGCACGTTGAACGCCGAGGTGAAGGCCCTGCTGGACAATCCCAAGAGTGCCATCCTCGAAATCGACCGCAAGGTCATTGCCAAGCAGCGCAGCCTCAGCAGCACCGAGACCGCCAACTTCGGCGTACCGCTGGGTGGCAGCCTGATTCCCTGGATCGACAAGGACTTGGGCAACGGCATGTCCAAGGAAGAATGGAAGGGCATGGCCGAAACCAACAAGATCCTGGGTCTGGGCGAGGACTTCGGTTCGGCGCCGATCCCGGTCGACGGTTTCTGCGTCCGTGTCGGTGCCATGCGATGCCACAGCCAGGCCCTGACGTTCAAGCTCAAGAAGGATGTGCCGGTGGCCGATATCGAAGCCATGATCGCCGCCGACAACCCGTGGGCCAAGGTGGTGCCGAATACCCGGGAAGCGACTGTCAAGGATCTGACACCGGTCGCCGTGACCGGCACGATGAGCATTCCGGTCGGCCGTATCCGCAAGCTGGCGATGGGGCCCGAGTACGTGGGGGCCTTTACCATCGGCGACCAGTTGCTCTGGGGAGCTGCCGAGCCTTTGCGCCGCATGTTGCGCATCCTGCTTGAGGCCTGAACCGCCCTCTTGCGCTGTATCGGCAAAGTCGGGACCACCCGGCTTTGTCGTTACAGAACCACAGGAAAGTCACGTTCAGAAGCGAGGCCGGAAACTCAAGCGGTTTCTCAGCTTGTCACCGTAATGCGTTGATGTTATGGTCAATTCACGGTATATAACGTCGAGGTTTCTGTGCCCATCATGACCCGTTCAACCCCATCCCTGCCTGCCGGGTCCCAGCCTATCTCCGGTTCGAGTGGTCTTGCCCGGTTGCATGCGGTGGCCACGGCGGTGATTCTGGGCACCACACTTTTGCAGCCACTGGACGCCCACGCTCTGGCCTTGGGCCGCATCGCTGTGCAATCGGCATTGGGCGAGCCGCTGCGCGCCGAGGTCGACGTTCCCGAAATCAACGCCGAAGAGGCGTCCAGCCTGCGTGTCCAGTTGGCGCCCAGCGATGCCTTCAGGGCCGCAGGCATGGAAATCAGCGCCGCCCTGGCCGACCTGCAAATCAGCCTGCAGCGTCGCCCCGATGGTCGCGCCTATCTGCGCCTGCACACCAGCCGCCCCGTGAACGAGCCCTTCATGGACCTCATTCTGGAAGCCCAGTGGGCCAGCGGTCGGCTGGTGCGCGACTACACCCTGCTGTTCGACCCCCCGAATCTCCGTCCTGCCCCGGCGCCGGCCCCAATGCCGCCGAGCGTGACGCTGCCGCCCGCTTCTGCTCCTGCGCCGACGCACTCCCCGGCCACCCAGCCAGCGACACCGACCGTCAGGCCCCCAGTCCCTACGCCGCAACCGGCTGAACGTGCGGCAGCAACACCGCCAGCGCCAGTGGCCGCCCAGGCAGCACAAGTGCGCGTGAAGCCCGGGGATACCGCCGGACGCATCGCCAACGCGAACCGTTCGGACGGCGTCTCGCTGGACCAGATGCTGGTCGCCATGCTCCGCGCCAACCCCAATGCGTTCATCGGGGGCAACGTGAACCGCGTGCGTGCTGGCGCCGTGCTCGACATGCCGGACGCGAGCACCGCCGGATCGGTTCCGCAGCCGGAAGCCCGTCAGATCATTGCGGCGCAGAGCCGGGACTTTAACGAGTTCCGCCGTCGCGTGGCCCAAACCGTGCCCCAGGCCAGCGTGGCAACAGCCGACCGCCAAGCGAGCGGCCGCATTGAAGCCGAAGTCCGTGAAACCCAGCCGGCAGCGCCCACCCAGGACAAGCTGACGCTGAGCAAGCCTCAATCGCCTGCGGCCTCGGCACCTGAGGCCAAGATCGCCGAAGAGCGCCAGAGTCAGGACAGCGCCACCCGGGTCGCGGAACTGTCGCGCAACGTGGAAGAACTCGCCAAGCTCAATGCCGTGACGCCGCCTGCGGCACCGGCGACCGCCGCGACCGAGCCCACCCCAGCGCCCTCTGCCCAGACCGAGGCACCCGCAGCAGCGGAACCCACCGACACGCCGACGGCACCGGCACCTGCCGAACCCGCAGCCGCCCCCGAACCGGCGCCAGCCCCTGCGGCTGCGGTGCCGACACCGGCGCCCAAAGCACCACCGCCGGCGGCCGAACCCTCGTTCCTGTCGCAATTGACCGAAAATCCCTTGGTTCTGCCCGGTGCAGCCTTGCTGCTGGCTTTGCTGGCGGGGCTCGGTGTGTACAAAGCGCGCCAGCGCAAGAAGGCCGCGGCCGTCGACAGTTCCTTCCTTGAAAGCCGTTTGCAGCCCGATTCGTTCTTCGGCTCCAGCGGCGGTCAACGCATTGACACCGCGGAGGCCACCGCGTCCGGCTCTTCGATGGTGTATTCACCCAGCCAGCTGGATGCGGCGGGCGATGTCGACCCGGTCGCTGAAGCCGATGTCTACCTCGCCTACGGGCGCGACCTGCAAGCCGAAGAAATCCTCAAAGAAGCCATGCGCGCCACGCCCACCCGTGTGGCCATCCATGGCAAGCTGCTGGAGATTTACGCCAAACGCCGCGACGCCCGTGCGTTTGAAGTCGTGGCCAACGAAGCGTTTGCACTGACCCAGGGCCAAGGCCCCGAGTGGGAACACGCCTGCGAACTCGGGCGCGAACTCGATCCGGCCAACACCCTCTACCAGCCCGGCGGCCAGCCCGTCAGCAAGGTCGCCGTCAACGCCGAGGGCGCGATCGCCAACAACACCATCCCGTTCGGTGCCAGCACCCTGATGCAGAACGCGAGCGATGCCGGCGGGGCCGACGATGCCGACCTCCCGCTGGATCTGGACCTCGACCTGGACCTGGATATGGGCGGCGCGCCCGCCCCGGCGCCATCGACCAACTTCACCAACGCCCACCCCGCCGTTTCCGGCATGGCCGATCTCGACCAGACCGCCGAGCTGACGCAGGACCCGCCGTCGCGCCTGGGCCCCGCCTCCATGCCCATGGACTTCGACCTCGACTTCCCGTCGGAACCCGTACCGCTGGACCAGCCACCGTCGGCACCCAAGGCAACCTCCGTCGACACGCAGTTGCCCGATCTGAGCTTCGACGAGCCGACACCGCTGGCTGCGGCCACACCGGCACCGGCCGACATGCTCTCGTTCGATCTGAACGACATCAACCTGGATCTCGGCGAAAAGGCGCCCGAGCCGCAGCCCATGGGCCTCACCGAAGAGAACCCGCTGGAAACCAAGCTGTCGCTGGCCGAAGAGTTCCGTGCCATCGGTGATCTGGAAGGCGCCCGTTCGCTGGCCGAAGAGGTGCTGGCTGAAGCCACCGGCACGCTCAAGACCAAGGCCAGCGCCTTCCTCGCGGACCTGACCTGATCCCGCGCCCGACACGGCCCTTGTCCGACCCAGCCCCCCCCACCCCACCACCGCCCAGCGGCGGTGGCCGTGTCGCGTTGGCCGTGAGCTACAACGGCCAGGCCTACGATGGCTGGCAAAGCCAGCCCAGTGGTCGCACCGTCCAGGACCACCTGGAACAGGCGTTGGCCCGTCTGCTGGCCGTTGACGAAGTGTCCACGCTGTGTGCAGGTCGCACCGATGCCGGTGTCCATGGCCTGGGGCAGGTGGTGCACTTCGACAGCCCACTGGCGCGCCCCGAAAACGCCTGGGTGCGTGGCACCAACAGTTTTTTGCCCCCCGACATCGCCGTGCAGTGGGCACGTCACGTGCCCGACCGTTTCCATGCGCGTGCCAGCGCCATCGCACGCCGCTATGCCTACGTGCTGCTCGAATCCCCGGTGCGTCCCAGCGTCGATGCCGGGCGTGTCGGCTGGGTCTTCCGCCCGCTGGACCAGGCCGCCATGACTGCGGCGGCCGAAGCCCTGATCGGAGAGCACGACTTCACATCGTTCCGTGCGGCCGCCTGCCAGGCCCACACGCCCGTCAAGACCCTGCGGCAGATTCGCATCCTCCGCCGAGGCGCCTACTGGCGGTTCGAATTCGAGGCCAATGCCTTCTTGCACCACATGATCCGAAACATCATGGGCTGCCTCATTGCCATCGGCAGCGGCAATCGCCCAGCAGGCTGGATGGCCGAAGTGCTGGCCGCCCGCAGCCGGGACGCGGCCGCGCCAACGTTTTCCCCGGACGGCCTGTACTTCCTCGGCCCGGTCTACGATGCGACCTGGGGTCTGCCCGAGCGCACACCCGCTTTCGACTGGCTGCCATGACACCACACCGAACCCGCATCAAGATCTGTGGCCTGACCCGCGAGTCCGACGTCGACGCAGCGGTTCGCGCCGGAGCCGATGCCGTCGGCTTCGTGCTCTATCCGAAAAGCCCGCGTTTCGTCCCGCCCGCACGGGCGGGTGAACTCGCGCGCCGACTACCGCCCTTCGTCACACCGGTTCTGCTGTTCGTCAACGCCAGCCCCGAATTTCTCGCCCAGGGCGTGGCTGCGGTACCCAACGCGCTGTTGCAGTTTCATGGCGATGAAAGCCCGGCCGATTGCCTGGCCGCCGGCCGGCCCTTTCTGCGGGCGGCACGCATTCCACTCGGTGCCGACGGGGATGGCTTCGATCTCCTAAAATACGCCGAAGACTTCGCCGCCGCGCAGGCCCTCCTGCTCGATGCCCATGTGGAGGGCTACGGTGGCGCGGGCCGATCGTTCAACTGGACTGCTTTCCCTTGGTCACACCCCAAACTAAACGCCAGCTCTCGCCTCGTTTTGTCTGGTGGACTCACGCCTGCAAACGTGACCGATGGCATGACGCTCGTGCGGCCCTGGGCCGTTGACGTGAGTTCGGGGGTCGAAGCCACCGGCCCGCAGGGCCAAGGCCTCAAAGGCATCAAGGACCCCGAACTCATGCTCGCCTTCGTGGCTGCCGTGCGCGCAGCCGACACCCAGATTTCCCGCCCAGGCTGACCCCGGTTCGATATCCGACGGGTGGCCCGGGCCCCAGCAACGGGACACCCTTCATGGACACCAGCAGCTACCAGCAACCCGACGCCCGCGGCCATTTCGGCATCTACGGCGGCAACTTCGTGAGCGAGACGCTCACCCACGCGATCAACGAGCTCAAGGCCGCGTACACGAAGTACCAGCACGATCCGGCATTCCTGGCCGAATTCCGCAAGGAACTTGCCCACTACGTCGGCCGGCCCAGCCCGGTCTACCACGCCGAGCGCATGAGCCGCGAAACCGGCGGCGCGCAGATCTTCCTCAAGCGCGAAGACCTCAACCACACCGGCGCGCACAAGATCAACAACGTGATCGGCCAGGCCATGCTTGCCAAGCGCATGGGCAAACCGCGCATCATCGCCGAAACCGGTGCTGGCCAGCACGGCGTGGCCACCGCCACCATCTGCGCCCGCTACGGCTTGGAGTGCGTGGTCTACATGGGCAGCGAAGACGTCAAACGCCAGAGCCCCAATGTCTACCGCATGAAGCTGCTCGGCGCCACCGTGGTGCCGGTGGAAAGCGGCAGCAAAACCCTCAAGGACGCGCTCAATGAAGCCATGCGCGACTGGGTGGCCAACGTCGACAACACCTTCTACATCATCGGCACCGTGGCCGGCCCGCACCCGTACCCGATGATGGTGCGTGACTTCCAGAGCGTCATTGGCAACGAATGCCTGGTGCAAATGCCGCAGATGCTTCAGGAGGCCGGTTGCACGGGCGAGCAACCCGACGCGGTGGTCGCCTGCGTCGGCGGCGGCAGCAACGCCATGGGCATCTTTTACCCCTACATCTCCTACCCGGCCACACGCCTCATTGGTGTCGAGGCCGCTGGCGAGGGCCTGGACAGCGGCAAGCACTCGGCTTCGCTGCAGCGCGGCAGCGCCGGCGTGCTGCACGGCAACCGCACCTACATCCTGCAGGACGACAACGGCCAGGTCACCGAGACGCACAGCATCAGCGCCGGTCTCGACTACCCCGGCGTCGGCCCCGAACACGCCTTCCTCAAGGACATCGGGCGGGCCGAGTACGTCGGCATCACCGACCAGGAAGCGCTCGAAGCCTTCCACTACCTGTGCCGCGCCGAAGGCATCATTCCGGCGCTGGAATCCAGCCACGCGGTGGCCTACGGCATGAAACTGGCCAAAACCATGCGCCCCACGCAATCGGTGCTGGTGAACCTGTCCGGCCGGGGCGACAAAGACATCGGCACCGTGGCCGACCTCTCCGGCGTGGATTTCTACGACCGCCCGTCCATGCGCGGTCATACCGTGAAAGGTGGCCAGGCATGAGCCGCATCGAAACCGCCCTGAACGCGCTGAAAGCGCAGAACCGCAAGGCGCTGATCCCCTTTGTCACCGCCGGATTCCCCTACGTCGACATCACGCCCCGGCTGATGCATGCCATGGTCGAGGGCGGTGCCGACGTGATCGAGCTCGGCGTGCCCTTCTCCGATCCGTCGGCCGATGGGCCGGTGATCCAGAAGGCCGGCGACCGCGCGCTGGCCCTGGGCATCGGCATGACCCAGGTGCTGGCCATGGTGCGCGAGTTCCGCAAGGACGACGACAGCACGCCCGTGGTGCTGATGGGCTACGCCAATCCGATCGAACGCTACGAGCAGAAGCACGGCACGGGCGCCTTCGTGCGCGATGCGGTGGCGGCCGGTGTCGACGGGGTGCTGGTGGTCGACTACCCGCCCGAAGAATGCGAAGCCTTCGCGGCCGAACTGCGCGCAGCCGGCCTGGACCTGATCTTCCTGCTCGCACCGACCAGCACCGACGAACGCATGGCGCAGGTGGCGCGCGTGGCCAGCGGCTATGTGTACTACGTGTCGCTCAAGGGCGTGACCGGTGCCGGCACGCTGGACGTGGGCCAGGTCGAGGCCATGCTGCCGCGCATCCGCCAGCACGTGCGCATCCCCGTCGGCGTCGGTTTTGGCATCCGCGACGCGGAAACCGCCAAGGCCGTCGGCCAGACGGCCGATGCGGTCGTGATCGGCAGCAAGATCATTCAGCTGATCGAGAACGAACCCTTTGAAAAGGTGGGCATGGTGGCCACCAACTTCCTGCGCACCATCCGCAAGGCGCTGGACGCCTGAGCCCGGCCTGCCCCGAGAGCCGGCGCCCGCCGGCCTCGCGGGACGATCCGCCCGGGCTGGCCCGGGGCCAGGCACCGTGGTCTAATCCACCGTCGTTAAGGAGAAATCTGATGTCTTGGCTTGAAAAACTGCTGCCGCCCAAGATCACGCAAACCGACCCGGCCGAGCGCCGCAGCGTGCCCGAAGGCCTGTGGATCAAGTGCCCGAGCTGCGAAGCCGTGCTCTACAAGAACGATCTGGAGAAGAACCAGAACGTGTGCCCGCATTGCAGCCACCACCACCGCATCGGTGCCCGTGCACGCCTGAACGCCTTTCTCGACGCCGAAGGCCGCTACGAACTGGCGCAGGAAGTGCTGCCCGTGGATGCGCTGAAGTTCAAGGACAGTCGCAAGTACCCCGAGCGCCTGAAGGAAGCCCTGGAAACCACCGGCGAAACCGACGCCCTGATCGTCATGGGCGGCGCGGTACAAGGCATCAGCCTGGTGGCCGCCTGCTTCGAGTTCGACTTCATGGGCGGCTCCATGGGCTCGGTGGTCGGCGAGCGCTTCGTGCGCGGCGTCGAAGAAGCCATCGCCCAGAAGGTGCCTTTCGTCTGCTTCACCGCCACCGGCGGTGCACGCATGCAGGAAGGCCTGCTGTCGCTGATGCAGATGGCCAAGACCAACGCCGCGCTCACGCGCCTGGCCAAGAAAAACCTGCCCTACATCAGCGTGCTGACCGACCCGACCATGGGTGGTGTGAGTGCCGGCTTCGCTTTCGTGGGCGACGTGGTGATCGCCGAGCCCAAGGCACTGATCGGTTTCGCCGGCCCGCGCGTGATCGAAAACACCGTGCGTGTGAAGCTGCCCGAAGGGTTCCAGCGTGCCGAGTTCCTGCAGGCCAAGGGCGCGGTGGACTTCATCTGCGACCGCCGCGAGCTGCGCAGCACCGTGGCCAACACCCTGGCGATGCTGCAGCGCCAGAGCGCCGACGCGGTGGTCACCGATTGAGTGAAGCGCCCGCCCAGGGCCGCTCCGGCGCGCCCCTGAGCCTCACCCACCTGCCCCTGTTTCCGCTGCAGACCGTCCTGTTCCCAGGTGGCTGGATGCCGTTGCGCATTTTCGAAGTGCGCTACCTGGACATGATCCGGCGCTGCCACGAAGCCGGTGCGCCCTTCGGGGTGGTCTGCCTGTCCGAAGGCAGCGAGGTCCGCCGTGCCGACCCCAAGGCCCCCGATGGTTTCGCGCGCGAGGCTTTCTTTCCAGTGGGCACGCTCGCACGCATCGAGCAGGTGGCGCGCCCGCAAGCTGGCCTCATGCTCATCCACTGCCGGGGCCAGCAGCGCTTCCGCATCACCAGCAGCCACAAGCTGCCCCACGGGCTATGGGTCGCCGACGTGCAGCTCGATGCGGCCGAACCCGCCGTCGCCGTGCCCGAGCACCTGCGCAGCACGCGCGATGCCCTGCAGCGCGTGCTGGCCAACCTGCGCGAGCGCGAGCCGCAGGCCGTGAACGAACTGCCACTGCAGCCGCCCTACCAGTGGGACGACTGCGGCTGGGTCGCCAACCGCTGGACCGAGCTGCTGCCCGCGCCGGCCGAGCTCAAGCAGCGGCTGATGGCGCTGGACAACCCGCTGCTGCGGCTGGAACTGGTGTCCGACCTGCTGGACCGCATGGGCGTGGAGCGCTGAGCGCCAGCTGCCGCGCCGGCATGCCTGACGGGCCGCGCTCCAGCGACACCGCAGCGCCTCGTTCACCCCCGGGACGGGGGCCCGGGAGATCGTTCGTTCACATCTTGCAGAGCGCGGAAGGCGCGGGCGTCAGCGATGCCGGAAAGACCTGCTCCACCACCGGTCGCAGCACCCCGTCCACCACCTTGGCTCGGCCCACATAGTTGGGCAGCACCAGTTGGTTGTCCGCTGCGCGCAGCGTCACCTTGCCATACACGGTGTCAAGCTGCGCGCCCCGCAAAGCCTTGCTCACGTCGCCCGGCTTGGCACTGCCCGCCAGCTTGACGCCTTCAAACATCACCTGCACGCCGTTGTAGGCCTGCCCTTCGTTGTCGGTCGGCAGCCGGTTGAACTTGGCCTTCCAGGCATCGACGAAGGCTTTGTTGCGCGGATTGTCGATATCGGGCGTGTAGGCCGTGTTGCCGACCGTGCCTTCGAGCGCCTTGCCGGTGGAATTGATGATGAAGTTCTGCACCAGCGCGTGACCGATGATCTTGGTCTTCGGAATTAACCCGAATTCCTCGGCCTGCTTGATGAAGGCGGTCGCATCGCGCCCCACTTCGGCCACCCAGATGGCGTCCACATTGGCGGCCTTGAGCTGCGCGATGTAGGGCGAAAAGTCCTTGGTCCCCAGCGGCACGTACAGGCTCAGCGGCACCTTCTTGCCCGAGGCTTCGATAGCGCGTTTGAACGATTCGCCCGAATCGCGGCCCCAGGCGTAGTCGGCGGCCAGCACGGCAAAGCTGCTGTCTTTCAGGCTCTTGGCCCATTCGTTGATCATGGCGATGTCCATGGCATCCGAATGCACGGTGCGGAAGCTGCGCGGGCGGCAGGTGTCGCCGGTGAGCTTGTCGGACTTGGAGGCCACCGCGAAGTAGGCCGCATCCCAGCGCTCCAGGCTCTGTGCGATGGCCAGCGAAATGTTGGACGGGATCGCACCGATCAGCAGGCTGTGGCCTTCGCGGGCCAGCTTCTCGGCAACACGGCGGCCGGCATCGGGCGTGCTTTCGTCGTCACCCTCAGCCAGTTCCACCTTGCGCCCGTCGATCCCGCCCTTGGCGTTGGCTTCCTCCACGGCGAACTTCACGCCACGAATGACTTCTTCGCCCTGTTGGGCGAACACGCCCGACTTGGACGACACGAGACCCACCTTGATGGGGTCCTTGGCCTGGGCAGCGGCGTTCAGCGGCAACACCGCGATCAGCGCAGCACCCGCGAGCACGCGGGAAAGAGGGGTCAGCTTGAACATCTTGTCTCCATGGGGTTGCAATCGCCGGAAGCGGTCCGGCAGCCGTTGAACAAAGGGGAAGGACAAAGGCTGAGGGCTGGGTTGCCGCGAGAGCGCTGGTCCGTGCGTCGCTGCCCCGCCGCCGGCCTCAGACCATCACGTGGCGCTCCAGCTCCTCAAGCCCCTGGCGCGAATGCACCACCGGCCCCTGCGCCACCACCGAGCCCTTGGCCATGGCCAGG